>JACCDX010507510.1_pt1 | contig 64248 bp, 68 predicted proteins | sample 7449681 | NCBI WGS metagenome assembly JACCDX01 (sample SAMN15323450, study PRJNA562643) | freshwater metagenome | isolation source: river surface water | place: USA:Blue River Watershed | collected 2017-08-18
GCAGGTGCTGGTGCAGGCGCTGGTGCAGGTGCTGGTGCAGGCGCTGGTGCAGGCGCTGGTGCAGGTGCAGCAGCTCCGCTATTTGCAGGTGTAACTACAGGTGTATTTACATTAGGTGGCTTTATCTCTGTAGGAGTTAAATTTGCAGCCTCTCCGCCAATAACCAATTCACCATTATCATCAACTATAATAGGATAGGTCTGTTGTTTTTTTGCAGTTGGTTGATTTGCACCAGCAACACCCTTTAACTGCTCTTCAACTGACACAGTAATTGTATATTTATTTGTTGCATCCTTCATTAAAGGGGTTTTTGCTGATCCCGCTTTTGCTAATACCTCTTTATCTACAATAAATATCTCATCTGGATGTTTATCCTTTTTATAGTCCTCAAAGTTTTGAACTAAATTTGTTGATACAATATCCTTTATTTTAATCATATTATCACCATGCTTGTTAATGTTTCTAATAGCACCTTTAGGGGTTGGAAGAGATTGTGTAGCCAAACTGTAACCGCCATTTTCATCTTTTAACAACTTGTAGGTTGTTTCAGTTGGACCAGTGCCACCTGGCGCAGCCTCGGTCTTAACAGTAATTGATTTATCACCATCTTGATTTAAGGATGATTTTGGGATTTTGAAATCCTCTTCTGGCTTATCTGCAGGCACATCTACACCAAAACTGGTTTTAGCAACCTCTTTGTTTTTTAAGGGCTTTCCTGTATTTGGATTCGTGATTGTAATAGCATCTACAGGAACGGCTGCACCATTACCAGCAGCATTACTGGAAGCATTCCTATTATCAGAGGGTTTGGAATCTCTCTTCTTAGGAAACTGCTCATTAAGGGTAACACCAGCAGCAGTTGTTAATGGTTTCGCTGTTGCGGATAAGTTTGGTCTTGTATTTTCTTTTGGCTCTATTCCAGCAGCTGCACCTGAAGGCGTTGCATCTTCAGATAGATTTGGTGATTTTGTAGTCAAAATTGGATTAGCCCCACCATGCATCTCCTGTATAGTTGCAGAACCACCAGGTAATAAACTCTCTTTATAACCACCATCAACATAGTTTGCAGGTAGGCCCCCACCCTTCATGGCAATGACTGGTGGGGCGTCACCTGCTCCTTTTAACATACTGACATTTGGATCAAACCCAGGAGGTGCACTCATCTGAAATATCTAACGAAAAGAATACAAGACCTAAAACACAATTAGACAGACCAAGTATAATGGAGTCTGACTCTGATACCGACTACGATACTAGACCCGTAGAATGTAAGCCCGAGTTAGTTATCCTATCACTACAGAAGTTCTATAACAGTCGTCCAGATATTGACATCATTATGCCCTACCTCCTCGGTACGGCCCCTATATCACTCCGCCTTATTGACTGGTTTGTCACAAACTACTGTCGCAAAAACTTCATCGGCTACACCCTTAATGGTCACGAGTTCCTGGTCTATGTCAGCTATAAATCTCAATTAAAGGCTTATAGTAAACAGTTCTTTGACCCTAACTGTCGCCGGGAGCGCATTGTATTCCAGATTAATGGATATGAGCCTTTCCGTACCACTGTCGGTAAACTCAACTTCTTCCGTTGGGCTTTTGAGACTCGTATCCTTGACTATATTACTGAGCATTACGATGATATACAGGCAGACCGTAGTGAAACAACCCGTAATAGTAAACGTAATAACTCCACCCAAAGTTCTGAGGCCTCTACTGCAACAACTGTTAGTATGACTGATAGTATACGGACCGCCAGTAGTTTTGGCAGCAATCGAACTCAGAAACGCCAGCGCTCTAAACAGATTCCTAGTGCTATTCAACATTTGCAGCGTCATAATGTAGAGGTATCAATCAGTTTTGATTAATCACTCTCTTTTACAGGCCTTTCTTCTACCCTCCTCTGTTTGTCCTGCACATACACCCCAACTATTAATTGTTCTAGGATACAACTTGCTCATATCATCGAGCTGTGGCATAAGTTGATCTCGAGCACGCAAACGTGTCTCAGTATCCTGTTTTGTTAAGTCGCCTGGGACAATTGCAGATGTGAACTGACGCTCGAGCATCCGCTTGCTCTCGAGCATACCTCTATCCCCAGGGACCTCAAATACAGCCCCCTTCAACTCTCTGCTAACATTACGGGGGTCAGAGACAACATCGAACTTCTGAAAATAGGGGTTCCGTGCTAACTGGTCCTCAGCAGGTACAAACGGCTGTGACTGTAGGAAGCTACGCTGGTCTGTTCTAGCAGTCTGTGGTGCCATATCATAAAAGGTGCGCTGTGCATTCGGGTCCATCCGATTTTGGATACCATAAGGGCTATCAGTCTGCCAATGCTCATATTGACGTGCATTAAATATATCTTTTGTATTTAATTCACGCCTGGACCGTAAAGTCATTTCTGGTAAAGGTACTGACGGCGTCCGAGCAATAGGTATCGGTATCATTCTATCTCTTGAGCCTAAAATACCGTCCTCCTTTAGTACCAGTTATGAAGTTATTTGCAGCAACAGTTGAATATGCCCCGTCACTAAGAATTGATGGAGAGCGCCTTATCTATGTACGCCTCAAAGTGATTTGTGAAGCAAATGGTTCATCGCTATGGGAGGAGGATTTTGAGGATGTAGAGACCACATTAGCTGAAAACGATATTTATACCTCATCTGTAAAAATCATGGGAAATGATTGTATTGCCCGCATTGATACCAGCAAAACAGATATGTCGGCGTTTGTTGAATGGACACCTACTGTAAAAACCGATTCTCTATGTGTCCGTACCTTCTACACAATATTAAATAAGGATAAATTGGATATGTTTGGTAAAGATAGTGCCTGGCTAACCATCTTTATGGGTGACCGCTCACTCGCAGAATGGTTCAAACTGTTAGAGGCTAAAGTCTAAAGGCATTTATTAATTAAATGAGTGCACGTACCCAAAAGCGCACCTTTGGTGGTGGAGATGATATTAATAAGTCAGGTAATGATGCTCTTGACAAGATTTTAGACGGTGGTATGACTGATGCATATAAGCGTCCATGGCATCGTCTTGAGCGGGGCCTTCGCCTCAACCGGCTGCGTGCATTTGTTGCTGATGAGCAGGACCGCTGCACCTTTAGTGATGCTGAGGGGACACAGCTCCTTACACTTTTGCAGAAAACCCTGGATAAGAAACTTCTTAATAGTAAAACTACTGTTATCTATGACCAGGAGGAGGAGAAAATTAAGGAGATTAAGGGCCTTGTATCTCATCGTGGTGCAGACGGTATCTTGAAATATCAGTTTATTGAGAAACGTGCAGTAGCAGGAACACGTCGCAAACGTGCTACAGAGGATATTTAACGCCGGTTACGCTTGGTGTGGCGACCTCTACGCCGGTGTATAGTACGCCGTCTCTTACCACCCCTACCCATAAATCGTCTTATATATACATGATATGCTTGGAATGATCTATATAAATTTTGTTTTGATACTCTACCTTCATTCCAGCTATCTAATCTTCCACGATTTCCATTCCATGCTGGAGGAGGTCTTGTGCCAGTTATATTAAAATCATTACTTGCAAATACACTCATTGCAGACCAGTTCCAACCAGAAGGGGTTTCATCATCCTGTAGTTCTTGAATCTCTATACGAATAATATCTGGTGTTATATCATCTGTAAGTATATTTTTGATTTCTTCTTCTGAAGTTGCTATAAAGTCTTTAGTTGGAATCGGATATATGGGTCGATTTCCTCGCTTTCCTTCACTCATTATTGAAACTTTAAATTTAGTCATATACTATTACAATAGAAAATTGATTGTATTAAATATATATTTTCTATTGCAAAAATGACAACCCGATTATTAGATTGGTTAATATATGTAGCAGAATGTCAGCGTTTGGGTGCTACACCTATTGACATCTCTCTAATGGTCAATGAAGCCACAACAGAAGCTGATGACTTATTATTTACTGAGCCTCTTATTAAGAGTTACACTATGACCGATGATTTAATCGAAGAGGTGCAAGTAGATCCTTTGATTGCTAAGGCAGAGGCACTCTTAACAGTACGACAGGTAGAGCAGCGTACAGAGCAGTGGTACAATGAGATGAAGGTGCTTCTAACAGCCAGTGAACTCGGTACACTCTTCAAAACCCCCCGTGCCCGTGGCCAACTGGTCCTTAGTAAGGCCTCTAATGAGCCGCCTGCTGCCCGGGCTGCACCATTACCGGTAGACAGCAGTTTGATGAGCCCATTTGATTGGGGTATTCGGTTTGAGCCAGTTATTAAACAGTTATATGAATGGAAACATCCAGGCCTAAAGGTACATGAGGTTGGTCGTCTCTATCATCCCACACTCGAGCGATGTGCAGCAAGCCCAGACGGTGTTGTTCTTGGCTCAGGACCAAAGGCGGGGCGACTGATAGAGATTAAGTGTCCTGTTACACGAGATATTGGTCATGAAATTCCACAAGAGTATTTCGCACAGATGCAGCAACAGTTAGAGGTTTGTGATCTTGAAGAATGCGACTATGTTGAGGCCAAGTTGCGAGCCCCTTACAGCTCGGCTGCACCATCAGCTCTGGAAGGTCCTCCACTCGCCTCAGGTGTTATCTTAAGAGTAGAGCATACAGATGATGAGGGCAAAACCACATCACAATATATTTATGGTGATGTGAATTGTGGTGACCCTGAGGTTCCAGAGGGTTGGCATATTATTGAACGTGTTCCATGGGATTTGATGGGATGGCATCTCGTAACTGTTAATCGTAATCGAGAGTGGTGGTTAGGTGCACTCGAGAGGATCCGGGCCTTCTGGGCTGATGTGGAGCTGGCCAAGGCTGGCAACTTTGAGCTGCCTGGCGTTGCCCGAGCAGCCACTCGTCGTTCTCGAGAGGAGCCTGATGCTGATCTACCAATGTTTGTTAAGAGACCACGAACAGATTAATTAATAGCAGCATAGACCATCTCAGGCTCTTTGTAAAACCCTAACATAAACTCTTGCCGGGGCGAGGTCCATGTATCAGGATACGTCATCATATTATTGTTCGTAGTTTTTCTATAGTTTCCTACAAGTGAAGACTGGGCATTGTAGTCCAGCTCCCAGGCCCGTTGGGCGGTCATCACCTCATGCTTTTGTCCCAGCTCCAATGGCTGTAATGCATCACCTAATAGTGTGTAGGGGGTGCGTGGTGCATCAAGAGCAGGGGTATCACCACCGCCGATAGGTAGGCCGCCGTAGCTCTCGAAATTCTCAGTTGCATTATAAGTTGGCTTAGGTATTGCCATAGCAGGCGCAACCGATACAGCCGGTTTATTAAATATATTTGTTGACGCCAATGCCAATACAACAATTAAAACAATTAATATCCCTTCAATATACATTCCCTAATTGTATTAAAGGCAAAAAATGAGGCAGCCGGCTTAGACATTTTTGACGTTAGTAGGGTAAGTAAGATGGTTTATAATCAAAAATATGCTGCACAGTTTATGAAAAATGGTAATGCCCCCGAGAATATTGAGGTGATTCGTAAAGAAGATGTCTGCACTTTCTTTGTAACTCCCACTAAGGATAATACCTGGTATAAAACATTTGTTGGTCCAAATGGATTTGACCTTGGCTCACGTTACTTTGAGGTGACCTATCCTGGCGGCGATAAGATGAGCTGGATTTCGGCAATTGACCAGGAGGCATTCAATGCTATCTGGACCGGTACTAAGCATCCTCGCATTGTAGCCGAGGCCATCTGGGATGCTGAAAGCCACTGGGCACTCCTTAATGGTCAAAAGCAACGTGATCTAGTATTCTTTGACCAACTTGATTCTGATACACAGGATATGTATCTATATCTTGCCCACCTATTCCATATTATTAACACATTGAATGAGGTCTCTCAGAAAACAAATATTAAGTGTGAGATTAACTATATTGAGATTAGTGAAGGTATTCTTCAGATGCTTGTAGCAACTAATTATGTTGAGACCTGGCCCGAATTTAAACTGCGTCCAAACATTAACTATCTTCCTACGATTGATTAGATGGATCTCTATACAAAACCACTACACGGAGAGCCAGCTCGTATCTGGTCAGAGTCGGGTTTGGAAGATGAACCACAACATGAGTTCAAGATACGGATGTTTTTAAATATATGGGCTGTTAACAATGCAGTTATAAATGAAAAATCAGATGGTCATCATATACAGTGGGTAAGTCCTTCAGGTTATATCACTAATTGTCGGTTTGACACATTCCAACGCTGGTTTTTATTAGCATGTCCTAAGTTGCAGCCACCACCGTCAACTATTGGTCTTCCGGATAATGTAATGAATATATAGAATGCCTAGACGTCGTTGTCGCTCAAGAGATAATCGTTACTCAAGAAATAATCGTAATTATTATAGTAATAATACTCAACCTGGTAGACTATATACTGAATTTATACTTGATAGTCTAGATGAGCCATTAAAGATTTCAAGAATTGATATTAGATTTACACCACCATTAACTAAGTTTGATATCATACATGATGTAAGACGTGAATATGAAGAAAATGTTGTACCATTATTACCTTCTTCTGATTTGTATGAGTATTCTTTAGACTTTTTAGGCGATGATATAGAATTTGACCCACCCTCTAATAATTTTAATGATGAATTTGTTGGTTATGTTACAGTTCATATACATGCAAGGCCACGGCCATTATTAATTAATACTGCCAACTATGTACTTACAGGACGAACAAGAAATGTCCCTGAAAATAATAGATTAACTGAACCACCTAATTCTCCTATTTCAGTGCGTTCTAATAATAGTGGTTTCAGAGGCGGCAAGAAGAGTTATAAAAAAGTCAGAAAAACTAGACGCCGAAGCCTAAAAAATAGTTGTCATTAAATATTAATGCCCGCACGCCTACATGTCACTTATTTTGAGCGTATTATCGCTGAAAATAATCGTATAATTGATACACAACTTCTTAGAGAATGCTATATTTACTCGGGTGATAAATATATAACTGAAGAGAACGCCCAGTTCCGTATTCTTCGTGCTATTGAGCATCTATCACGGCCAGGCGACTTCAATTTTGATGAGCGTTTTTTTACTCATAGACCAGAGATGCAACCCCTGACTGTTCTCGCAACAGATTCAAATGACCAGATAACTGAGGCTAGGACAGTTGTTTACTTAATAACCCACAGGCCAGTAAATCTGAACGCAGCAACCTAAGAGTTTATTGCCAAGCCAAATTAGTTATACAATGTCCGGTAATACAATGTATGTCGTTAAACGCAATGGAACTAAGGAAAAGATAATGTTTGACAAGGTACAACAGCGGCTAAACAAAGTCAGCAAAGGCCTTGATGTCAATACGACCCTTATTGCCCAACGTGTATTGAGTCGTATCTATAATGGTGTTAAAACTAGTGAATTGGATGAGCTGGGTGCACAGTTGGCGATTGGTCTCTCAACAACACACTATGATTATGGGACCCTCGCAGCCCGTATCGCTGTCACAAATCATCAGAAGAATACGGAGGCCTCAATGCTCGCCGTTGTCAGGGCATTGGCAACACAGAAGCATCCTAAGACAGGCGAGCCAATCTCCTATGTGTCAGCTGAGCTTCTAAAGACAGTTGAAGAGAATCATGAGGCAATTGATGCCCGTATTCAGCATGACCGTGATCTCCTATTTGATTATTTCGGGTTCAAGACTCTCGAGCGTGCCTATCTACTCAAAGATGCAACTGGTAAGATTCTTGAGCGCCCACAGCATCTCTGGATGCGTGTAGCTCTGGCCCTCTGGCCCGATTCACTCGAGAGGGCGTTCGAGACTTATGATCTCCTATCCACTAAATGTCTCACTCACGCAACACCAACACTCTTCAATGCAGGCACACCTAATCAACAGCTTAGCTCCTGTTTCCTTGTTGCAATGAAAGATGATAGTATTAAGGGAATCTTTGATACACTTGAGGACTGTGCACTTATTAGTAAATATGCGGGTGGTATTGGTTTACACTGCTCTAACATCCGTGCAAAAGGCTCAGTAATCAAGGGCACTAATGGTACCTCTAATGGTCTTATGCCTATGCTCCGTGTATTTAATTCAACCGCCCGCTATGTTGACCAGGGTGGAGGACGTCGCAGCGGCTCCTTTGCAATCTATTTGGAGCCGTGGCATGCCGATCTTGAGGATTTCCTTCGTCTGAAGCTTCCTACAGGGTCAGAAGAGGAGCGTGCTCGTGATCTCTTCTATGCTCTTTGGGTGCCCGACCTGTTCATGGAGCGTGTAGAGACGGACGGTGACTGGACTCTGTTCTGTCCTGCCGAGGCCCCTGGTCTCGCCGATGTCTGGGGTGATGAGTTCAAGGCATTGTATGAGCAGTATGAGGCCGAAGGGCGGGGCAGGAAAACCGTTAAGGCACAGGAGATCTGGGCACAGATTATTCAGGCACAGATTGAAACTGGTACCCCATACCTTGTTTACAAGGACGCCGCAAACAGGAAGAGCAATCAGCAGAATCTAGGTACTATTAAGAGTAGTAACCTTTGTAGCGAAATTATTGAATACAGTTCACCAGAGGAGACAGCAGTCTGCAATCTCGCCTCTATTGGTCTCCCCGCCTTTGTCCATTATACAAGGGGTTCAGGAATTGGTAAGTTTGATTATGAAAAACTCCGCCAGGTTGTAAAGGTTGCTATTCGTAATCTTGACCGTGTCATTGACATCAACTTCTATCCTACTCCTGAGACTCGGCGCTCTAATATGCGTCACCGACCTGTAGGGCTTGGTGTACAGGGCTTGGCCGATGTTCTGGCAATGATGCGCCAGCCTTGGGATTCTGATAAGGCGGCTGACACAAACCAGCGCATCTTTGAGCATATCTATTATGCAGCGGTTGAGACCTCAGCAGAGATGGCTCAGGAGCTCGGTTCATATGAGACCTTCATGGGTTCACCGGCCCAGCAGGGCAAACTTCAGCCTGATTTATGGAATATTACACCATTAACGGAGTCTGATGGCTCATTGGATTGGGTCGCACTAAGGGCAAAGGTAACCACCGGTCTGCGAAACTCGCTACTTGTTGCCCCTATGCCAACCGCCAGTACTAGCCAGATTCTCGGATATAATGAGTGTTTTGAGCCATTTACTAGCAATATCTATACACGCCGAACATTGGCAGGCGAGTTTATTGTAATTAATAAGTATTTAATGCGTGATTTGCAGAAGATCGATTGTTGGAATGAGACAGTTAAGCAGAAGATTATTGCACAAAATGGTTCAGTTCAAGGGATTGAGGAGATTCCACCTGTAATTCAGGCTCTATATAAGACATCGTGGGAGATTAAGCAGCGTACCTTGATTGATATGGCGGCGGCTCGTGGCGCCTTTATCTGTCAGTCACAGAGCCTGAACCTATTTGTCTCAGATCCAACCTTTGCAAAACTAACCTCAATGCATTTCCATGGATGGAAGCGTGGCCTCAAGACAGGAATCTACTATTTACGCACAAGGGCGCCAATCATGGCACAGAAGTTCACTGTGGACCCTGAGCTGCAGGCAATGGTTGTTGCTGCGAAAGCGCAGCGTGATAAGGAGGAGCTGGAGGGATGTACAACGTGCTCAGCTTAGAAATAACAAAAAGAGGATGTATGTTAGATGGCGACAGCAACAAATTTTGATACAATCAAGAATACATTATTAATGATTCCTGATGTGAAAGATGCACCAAATAACATCTACACTTTTCTACATGTCTTCAGTCAAATTGCAATTAATATATTAAATAATGATTTTTCATTGGAATCTATTAAAAAGATTACACTTCCGGATGGGGATGTCGCATTTGATGATGATTCAGCAAATGAGATTCACAGTTTATTCCAGAATTCAGGTAAAACTCTAAAAAATGCCATGGAGCTAATTCGTTTTGATTTAGAGCATGTTCAGAGAGGTGGCGGGGCCGCAGATAAAGGTGCAGTGTTGGGTGCATTAATGGATGTTAAAGATAAGATTGACCTGGATATCCTCAGTATGGATGGTCTCTATTACAAAATTACGAATTTCCTAGATAAGTTGGATGAACAGAATCGGACTTTATCACAGCAGATGGGGGTGGCCAAATTCATTAATTCTGCACCAGAGGACCCCACTGCACGTATTCCAACCCCTGCAGGTGTACCTATTGTATTAAAAGCGCCTATTAGAATTTTCCCGGTTTTCATTAATGGTGTAATTGAGCTGTTACGACTTGGTATTGCACTTGATAAAATCCCTGCCCCTGATTTTGTAAATAAACTTTTAGGGTTCAGTCAGGCCTTTCTTGATGTTGCTCGTGGTCGCTGGAAATACGGTGTTCTATCACTCTTGGGTACAATGAACAAAAAGATGTATTTTGTTGCTCTTATTCTGAAGCTGATTCGTGATGCCTGGACCTTAGTTGAGCCCAATCTCTCTAGGCAGCTCAGACTTCAGATGTTTATGAGTGGTAAATCCATGGTTATAGGATTTTTCTTGAGAATTTTCTCCATTGTTGCCCCTGATTTCATTCGTAAATCATTTGATAGTATGCTCAAGCCGGTCAATGATTTGTATGACCGTTTGAATGAGCAGTTGGAGAAGCTTGAAGAGGAGGCGAATAAATCGGCTAACCCAGAGGGTATGATTGTTCAGTTTCCTAGAATTGCCGCAACTGGTCGTATTACATTAGACGATATTCAGGCGTTGCAAACTGTTTTCTCCATTCCTGAGATAGCCTGTACAAGTGAGGTTCAGGCAATTGTGAAAAGTAGTCGTGTTATCCCACCACTACGTTTCATCTTTGAATTAATGAACATTCCAATTGCAGACCAAGCGGTTGCAGAACGCTGTCGTTCATTGGCCGATCAACCATTAACCTCTACGTTAGTAAAGATGCTACAGCCGAAGGTCTCCCTTATCCCTGGTGGACCTATGAATGTGGCTGAACGCAAAGAGGATGCAGCCGGTGATGCTGAGGGTATTGCTGGTGCTGAAGAGACCGCTAAAAAGATGGATGCTGATGCCGAATCATATGAAAAGGGATTAAATGATAAACCCGGTGGAATGCTTTCGGGCCTCGGGGGTCTAGCAAAATCTATGGCAGGAAATAAACTTAAGGGTGTACCTGGCGCATCTGGTCTAGGTGGTCTTGCAGCTGCTGCCTCAGGTAAAGGCGGCCTTCCTAATCTCTCCTCTTTGATGAAGTAATTTCAATATAAATACAAGCCTAGTTATAAATAAACTTTAGGATATAGTTCCGATAGCTGCAAATAAAATAAAAGGTGGTTTATTTTGAAGAAAATAGTAATAATACATAATAGATATGGGACATATTGTTAGTCCATCTGAGCAAATTGCTTTAGTTGAAGATGAATCTAATAGTTCTTTTTTGCCATCTTTAATGTTTCTGCCATTAACTCATGCATCCATTTGGGCAACTCTAAAAACACCTGATGAGCGTGTGAAGTTATTTACAGATTTAAAAAGGCGAGCAGTTGCAATAAATTGTGAAGAAGGTAAAGATATAGAGGATTTTAACCCACCGTTAGGTCTCAATGAATCTGAACTAAATGCTGTTAAAGATGTATATGTAGAACATGAGTTACAAAAATTCCATAATCAAAGTTCTCCTGGTAAAATAGTGCATGTTTATCTTGCATACGACATGCCAGATGACGATCTTCCAGGGGCAGGTGTAGTTGGAATAATCAGCTATACTCTACTTGACGGTCATAAAGTGATTTATAGATATTATAAGCCAACGCCTGCAGGAGATCTACATGCAGGTATTGCATATATCAATTGGACATGTAGTTTTTCAAATCAAGAGGAGGTTGCAGAATTATTAAGAGCAAAACTCTTAAAACATCCTGGTAAAAAATTATCAGTAGGGTCCTTTTTGTTATATAATTTAACAAGAGTTTTTAGAAATTATACCAACTCTATAAGTCCAGTTCCAATTGATGTTGTAATTCTATTTTCTGTAGCTCTAAAGGAAGCACGAAAAGCTCATAGAAAAGTTGGAAAACGTAGTGCCTGTAGGTTTTTATTACAATGGATTTCAATTGTTGACGAACATAACACAGTCCTTGACTATTTTGAATATGACTTAAAACCAAATTATATGATTTATACCTACCCACCTCTTATTGGTGATACAAATATATTTCCAGAAGATTTTGAATATGCGCCTGATTTGAACGTTTACCAAGGTATTAATCAGGGGGCACCAAATAATGATAAAGCATATAAATGTCCGTCCAGTTATAAAACTTTTCCTTATATGAGAGGTAAAAATGGTCACATTATACCAATGAGTATTTCACACAAAAACGAAAAATATCACTATAATTTACCTAGAACAAAAAAATCAAATAACAATACTAGTTATCATTCTAGTAATTCTAATTCATGGTACAATAGTAATGGCGGACGTCGTAAAACTAAGACCGTCCGCCAGCGCCGTTAATCTCCACTTTCATGCCCGCCAACCCATGAATAAACTTCAGATAATCAGGTGGGAAACCCCAGAAACAGGAGGGCTTAGCATCATCGGGAATCTTACGAGAAGAGCAGTTCCCACCATGTGAGAAGGCTACAATTAACTGCTGTGGCGGCACCTCCAGGAACTCCTGCTCACGTCCCTTGAGCCAATCCTCCGCCTCAGCTATACCCACATCAGAAAACTTACGTGCCTCCCAGAACGATTTCTTGAAGGCAAGTGAGGCCTCAGACACCCGAGCACCTAATGGTAGACCCCAAGGTGGGACATTCACAGCAGATGTACCTTTAAGAAGATCATACATTGCCAACATTGTACATCCAACTGCTGATGGACCACTTGAAGATTTTGTCAGCCAGGCTACACGACGGCGAAGAGATGTAGGTGGGTAATGGTCATCGTCATCCATAAACACAATAATATCATTAGAAGCTGCTTCACAACCAATATTACGCTTCTCACCAATTGTTCGCTTACCCTTCAATGGAATATAACGAAGCTTCATCTCTTTGGCATGCTCACCAAACTGAATAATTTTATCAGAGGATGCCAGTGCATCATCATCCGAATCCTCCACAACAACCCACTCAATCTTATCAATTGGATAATCAGACCAGAGCAGGTTATGGAATGCAATATCAATCAGCTTACGACGATTGTAAGTAGGTGTTACAATTGTGATATTCGGGCAATCGGCAGGCAGAACAACAGGAGGAAGCTGTTCCTTTTTCTTCAGCCCCTCCTTCAACTCTGTGCCCCACGAGGCCCATTCATGTATAGCTGCAGCCGCATTTTCACGCTCAATATTAATTGCACCCTTCCTGTCAGTTGTACTTACAGTCTTAATACGCTCCTGTGCAGCAGCCCATGCCCCACGTAACACATCATTATCACCTAGTGCAGTCTCATAAAAGTAGCCATTAGCCGAACGCTGCGCCTCCTCTCCAGTCCAGACATACATTCCTCCCTCTGCATATTCGGTAATTGCCGGCAACTGTGTACTGAACTGTAATGCCCCCGCAGACCGAGCCTCCGCCGCCGCATGACTGAAGGCCTCCGCCTCAGATAAAATAATATGACCTGCGTAAGTACGCTGCAAACGAGCCAGCTCCTGTCCATCAATATTACTCCTAACTGTACAGTTCGCTGGTAAGGGCCCCAGTTCATCGGGCTTGGCACAAATAATTAATACCTTCTGGTCCTCTGGCTTCATAACATGTAATAGTCTCTTTGCAGCAGTCAGCTTCTTCGCCGAACCACCCACGACATAGAGCCACTGAGGGGCAATACCAAGTCCAACCTTCACCTCATCCTGCACAGCTGCCATAGAAGCAAAAGGCATATAACGCAGTGAACCAATCTTATCACGAAGAAGCTCATAAGAGGCCTCGTCACGCACGACAACTGCATCAAATCCATGCAAATAACCATTAAAAGCCTCGGGTACATAATACTCAGGATTCATTAAAAGAATATTTACAGTGGCCCATGGAATATTTGCATATACAGGAATCTCTAAATGTATATTAATATCAGCCATCTTTGGGGGCTCATGAGGGTCCACCGACTGAATCTGATAACCGGCTCTACTAAAACAGTGACGAATGAAATTATAGTCCTTTTCTAGGCCAAAATGATTAGTTTTGTTATAGATGACATTAAGGGTCCGCATTTTTCCACTCATGGTTTGGTCTAAGAGTCTAATATCATGAATGTTTAGGCAATGCTCGGTAGTGAGACAGTAGATAATGTCAGAGATTTAGGGATAGTTGCATGGAGAGATAGAGCAGCATCACTTGAACATATGCATGGTAGTAACTGGGCACGGATTATTCGTAATGAACGTCGCAGATTTAATCATGCACTTAATATTCCATCAGTTAATGAGCGAATTCCGGCCTATAAGGCATTATTAAATGCAGCTGCCACAGAGCGGCCCTGGTTCTCCGCCAACTATAAACGCCTTGGGTCGCATGATGCCCCCATAAATAAAGCTCTAAGCATTATACCATCTTCTAATGGTATTAAATGGGCGTATTCTGGTACAAACCATTACAATGAGGTGGAGGATGTAACTGTTGATTTTTCTCAAGAATACCGCTCTCTAGAGCAATTACCTATATATACTATTACAGATATTGGGGAAGGAGCTCAGAGATACCGATTAACTGCAAAGGCGAGAGTTGGTGATATTATGTGGACAAAGGATGATGTGGGTCCAACAGTTACAGTTTATAATGGCCGTGCGTACTATCTATTAACAAAGCGTGGTCTCTGGTACTATAAATGTTGCTCTTGTGATGCCTACACAGGATCTGATGTTAGGGTCGAGTATACTGAGAGTGACCATAAATACAATTTACAGCTTTATAGAACTCATAATAGTATTCCTGTTCTGAAATCCGATAATAATGGTTATTCCAAACTTTTTTTGTTTAATCATGATACTAATCGTTTGCAACGTGCTGATGAAGACTCAATCTGGCAGATCCCTTGTGGATATGCAGACCGTTTTGTTTTAACAACAGCCGATGTCTGGGAATATCGTTTGCATAATATAAGACGTCCAGTTGATGAGCGACTACTCTATCAATTTGGTGACCCCTATTTCTATGATTATGTGAGCAATACTCTTCTAACACAGCTTAATGGTGTTGTCTACATACATCGAGCGCTAAGACCATGGGAGCGCTGGATACGTTTAGCCGCAATTGGTGGCGGTGTAGTGGTTCCTGATACATTTGCAATGTCTACTGGGTCCAGAAAGCTCACAATATTGGTAAAAACACCCGAGGCAGGTACATATTCACTACAAATAGGGTCTGAAGGGGAGCCGAGACGTCATGGATTTATACCACCTACTATTGAACATCTGCATTTCAATCGTATTACTGTTAGAACTCGTGATGGAACAAGGTGCTCTGCAGGATATGTTAAGGGCCGTGGTCAGGTCAAGGCACTTTTAATGGTTGTATATGGGGCATATGGTATTCCTACATCAATTGGTAATATTGCAGAAAAATGGGGTCCTCTTCTCGAGAGTGGTTGGGCGATTGGATTTGCTTTTGTGCGTGGTGGAGGGGATGCTGGCTGGGACTGGGCCGAGGCTGGGCGGCGCAGTTCTCGAGAGCGGTCACTCGAGGATGCAGAGGCCTGTTTGCGTGGATTACAGCGACGGCTTCGTGTTCCTGCAGCAAAAACAGTTATATATGGTCGGTCAGCGGGTGGAATACAGATAGGTGCCCTTGCTAATCGTAATCCTGATGGTGATTTATTTGCAGGTATATATGGTGAAGTCCCTTATCTAGATGTGTTACAGACCACAACAAATCCGTCACTACCTTTAACAGAGCTGGAATATGATGAGTTTGGCGACCCTCGTCACCGCCTAGCAGACCTAATGTTTTGGGTGGCACACAGTCCAATAACGGCTATGCCGGCTGAGGGTTTACCAAATCTTATGATTTTATGCAGAACTGGATTGAATGATACACAGGTTTATGCCTATGAACCTATTAAATGGATATTAGCCGCTCGTGGTGAGGACACTGGAAGACCGAAGCTTCTAGGAATTGTCGGTGGGCAAGGGCATTTTTATGGGCGTGATGCCGCTATTCAGGCCCGAGCCGAGGACTGTGCAATATTAGATAATTTTATTACTAGCGCTTAATAAACATTGGTTTTTGGAGTATTGGGTCATCTTCTATCTGTTGAACAGCGCTCGGTGTACGTTTAATAGGAGGGAGGGCGGTGTGAGGTACCCCTTCATGTGTTAAGCATGCAAATTTAATGAAACGACGACGATGCCGCCGGTCAAGACCATTGGCCTCAATACCGGCTCTATGACTTGCTGTTCCGTAACCTTTACTGGCCAGCAAACCATATTTCTCATCAAGGCTAGGGTCTTTTTCGCATTCTCCACGTACCCATTGGTCATGCCCAACCTTTGCCAGGATCGATGCAGCTGCAATGCACATATACTGTGCATCACCCTCTATAATTGTATGCACCTCAGCCCCTTCAGGGGGCCTAGCAAGCCCGAGTACCCCATCAATAAGAATACGCTCAGGGACAAATGCCATATTATCCAGGGCACGCTGAAATGCCTCTACATTTGCCCATTGTACTCCAAACTCATCAATTTCCGCTGCACTAACGCTGCCAATTCCATAATCATATGCAAGGCGCTTAATATCTTCGTAAATACGTTCACGTTTTTTGGGTGCAATCTTCTTACTATCTCGCAAATCTGGTGCAAGTTGCCGATGCTCATCTGTCCAGTCCGATTCATTTGGCCAGATAACTGCTGCTGCATAAAGGTCGCCCCAAAATGAACCACGTCCGGCTTCATCAATACCTACCTCCAGTTTCCCATCCTCCTCGTAACGTAATGATAACATTGTTGGCATGTTAATTGGCTTACATTTAGTTTGAATGGCAAAAAATGTCAAATTTTCATAATGCTTTTCATATCTATTTGTAGATATGGTGCCTATTGTCACTGGTTTACTTATATTAATTGCGATTGCATTAATTGCAACATTTGGCCTTCCATCTACATTAAAACCTCAGCCTATTCGCCAGCTTACAATGGAACATTTTGCTACTACGCTAGATATTCCCGAGGTAGATGCAATGTATGCGGAGCAGGCAAAATTTCTATATGATAACGAATTTCTTACAATATATGGTCCATTACTTGAAAATTTATTAATAAAATATATTACCTCGGTGAGTGGATATAATGCAAATAAGATACTTAATGATATATGGGAACAGGTTTTTCTTAAATTAGAGCCAAAATTCAATACAGCATACCCTAATAGTGCAACTCCATTAAAACAGTTTTTTACTGATTTTATGAATCAAATTGCAAATGAAATAGTGGTTGAAACAGACCCGAACACTATTGCTAAAGCAGAGGAGCTTAGAACTGCAATACAAAATTGGATACCCACATTACCTCAATCCTCTACAACCACTGTAACAGGTGCTACAACAACAAGTTCAACCCCAGCAACAGCAAATCTATTTACCATAAATGTAACTCAAGAGGCTATTAATCGTGTTTCAACTGTTATGGGTTTTATTGATAAGGTTAAGTTTGAGGAGCTGGTTCGTCAGTACAAAATCACCGATATGACGCCAACCTATTTCTTAAATGCTGCATGGCGCATCTTTTATGCTGCTCTCCCTAAATACGATACACAGTATCCTAAGACAACTACAACTCTCGCCCAGGTATTTGTTGCAGCATTACTACCAACAATTAGGGAGATTATGGATAATACCAATTTGAAGGCCGGTCGTGGTGAGCCACTGCTTTTAGCGCTCAAGACCTGGCTCCCACCTCAACCCTCAAGTAAAACAGCCTATACTGCAACCCCTTATTCAAATCTTGCATCTAAACCTGCCACAGTTGGTATGAATAATTTTGGGGGAAATCAATTCAGCTTGGCAACAATTACTGTACCAATCTCCACATCTGATTCTATTCTTAAGGATTTGACAGGAACAAGTGCTACAATAGCCACACCAAATGCACAGGCTGTACCTGTAAATATGATATCCGCCGCTGGTCCAGCACCCGCATTAAATGGAAGTGAAATGGATGCAATTATAAATAAATTGGTCAAAGATACATTAAAAGTAGAGTTAGCAAATATTGGAAAGGCAGATAAGGTTGCAATAACAAGCAAAAGTACACCCGGCTTATCACAAGGTAGCGATTTCAAAGACAGTAAGGAGAAAACTAAAGGCACTCCTCCAAACCCTAATTGCGCCTCAGCTAATAATGCCTATAATCATCTAGGACCTATGGCCGATTATCAGGATAATTTCCATCCACCATTGATGCCTGATGGTGGGTTCTATGATCCCAGGCTCTATGTACGTAAAGACTCTATTCCTTGCCAAAGTTGCTCATTAGATTATTAAAACCATATTTATTAGATGATTCGTACAGCAGTAGGAGTTGCTTTACTAATTTTAATAGCAGCATATGGTCTTTTATATGTTAACCGTGAATCTTTCACAAGTACAATTGATTTTACAACAATTATAGATTTGTATAAAAAGATTACACCCGAGGATACTGCAAAGCTTGAATTAATTTTTAAAGCAGCTGAATCCGATTATTCATTTGACAATGCATTAAAAGCTAAAATATTGGAACGAAATGAGTTAATTGATTTATTAAATACAAATTACGCAAAGTTTGATAAAGAGATTTCATCTATTGCATTTAAATATAACTTGTCAACGGCGGATGTTTATAGTTTATTAATTTACTTAGGTCTAGTTTTGACTGATACCCCTAAAACTCCTATTGAACAACATAATATTAGTCAGCTACTAATGATTACTAGATTATGGACACCACCTAATTATAAGGGGTCTGCCCCATCAACTGCTGTAAATGTTGCATCTGCATTGGTTGCAACCTCTACAAATCCCCTCTCCTCTACACCTGCTTTAGCAGGATTATCTTCTGGATCCACAGCTTCAGGGTCCAAAGTCTCTACATCAACTGCTTCATCATCAACAGCTTCAGTACCAGGCTCAGCATCCGCATCTTCAACTATTAATACGACTGTAAGGGATGCTGTACGTGCTGAATTGAAATTAGCTGGATTGATTGCCGGTTCTTCACCTAGTCCCACCACAAATGCAAACTTTGGCTATAATACAGCTGCTCAGCAGAGCTCTCAAGCATGTGCAGCACGTAACTGGTGCAATCGTTGCAGAAGGCCGCAAAATACGTGTCAATGCTGAGACTTTTAAGAATAATATACATTAGATATGATTCCAGTTATAATTGGGGTTACCATAATTGCACTTATTGCTGGTCTAATGATATTCAAATCAAAGTCGGTGTATGAGCCTTTTGCTGTTCAGAAAGGTAGTGGTCCCGGTTCTGATGCACAATATGCGCTAGATGTTATGAATTTTACCGAAATGAAGGAATTACCCAGTAAATATAATTCAGGAGCTGTACAGTTTAGTCCAGAGGGACTGGTAAATCGTGTTATTTCATTAATGAACTATCCACGTGATAACTATTACAGGTCGCATAAAGATGAATTTATCTCTCCTGATTGGCCCGGTGTTTTAGCTGACTATTTCTACAATATTATGCTTCCGCAAATCTCTCCTGATAAGCGGGCAGCTCTTCAAACCAAGGTTGACACGTATATGATTAACATCATTAAAGGTAAACTTGTTCCGGCATTACAAGGTGTTGGTACTGCTCCATTACCTCCAGCGGTTTCAGGTGGAGCAGCGGTACCAGCATCCACGACACCAACTCAAGCTCCTGCAACAACCTCAAATACATCCCCGTCACCTCAGGCTCCGCCGACAACAGCCTCCACAACAGCATCTGCAGCACCTGCAACCGCTTCTGTTACTGCCTCTGCAGCACCTGTAACCGCCTCTGTTACTGCCTCTGCAGCACCTGTTACTGCTTCATTACCTCCAGTACCCAGAGATACTCCACAGCAGCTCCAAAATCCAACACCATCTGCCTCATTAACTGCATCAAGTCCCAGTGGATCAATGGCCGGCTCTGCCCCTGCACCTGTTGAAAGCACCCAGAGGGTGGTTGTTGTGCCCTCTACACAGGTCCCTGTGACACCAGCTCCAGAAACAGAGTATCAGCCATTGCCTAATAGAGTGTTGAGCAATGATGAGAAGAAGGCCAGCATGGATTTCCTCTTAAATGTATTGAGTCCTAATTCACTAGCTGATTTGGGCAAATATGAGGAGTTTATTAAAAAGCTACCCGATTCATTTAACTCTACCGTAACAATCTATAAAGAGGATTACTTTACAAAGGACAAGGCCCCTACACTCCAGTTTATTGATACAATTTACAGATTGTACAAACCATATGAGTCTATGTATTATTTGGTTGCTAGCCAATCACCCTTAATTCCTTTTGATAGGACCTTCAAGGTCTATATGGCTAATTTAACAAATGATGCCAAACTTATATTGAGATATGAGCCGAGTCAGATTAAATCCCTTGAAAACAGCTTATTAACATGGATACCCCCGGCAAATAGAAATGCTGCACAACCAGTAATATCTAACCTAATGTATCCTGCAGCTGCAAGTTCATCATACATTTTACCGGCAAATCTATCATCTCTGGCCGAGTCTATTAAAAAGACAATTAGAGAGCAGTTGGCTGAATTGAAGATAACTGCAGGGGTTACCACAGCACCTACAACAGGGTCTGGTTCAGAGGTTAGTCCATCTCTTGTTCAGGGATTTATGAATTACCAACGCCGAGTGAACTCAGGATGCCCTAACTGTTATCCTACACCATGGACCCCTGATGGTATACCTTTTAATCCAAATGACTATATTCGTAAAGACAAGATTCCTTGTGCAAAATGCATAATACCTTAATCGTGATTATTGTATGAATATATTACTATTAAACAATTAGATATGAAGGGCATCCCTTTTTTGCTAATTGTTTTACTCCTAATCACTGCATTATATACATGGATTGACCTCAAGAAAGAGGGAGCCACATCTCAGGGTTCTATAGTAGCAGAAGGATTTGAAAGTAATGCTGCAGCTATGCCTGTCCCTCCCCCAAAACCCCTACCTCAGTTACAGGCAGGTATTGAGCCAGTGCAGGTTAGACCCGGCGCTCTCCCATCGGCTCCCTATAATGCAACTGCTGCGACATCACCTGAGCCCTACATTGACCCACAGTTAATACCAGTTACTTTGGAGCGTATTAAAACAGTTGTTGATAATCTTAAAGGGTTTTTGAGCTTTGAAGCCCCTATGTTGCGAGGCCAGAGTGACCCAACTGTACAACTACCATTAAGTACTGCTAAGGCGGATCTACCACGCCTTGAATCTGAGATGATTGCAATGGAGCGCAATCCTGGTTTGCCAAGCTCATTAACCTCTAAGGCTCTTCTTGATGTAGAGGGAAATTTACGCTATTTACGTGATAAGTATCGTATTTTACATGCATCTGGTGCATTGGAGGGCCAGCCTACAAGTTTCTTGGATAGTGCTGTGCCGGCACGTATGGTGGAGGGGTTCGTAGGAGCCGAGGGGTTCCAAACAGCATCTGATACAACTAATTTAAATGCCCCCGCTGAGAGAGCCACATTAGCTGACCTTGTATCAGCCCGTGATCGTATGATGGCTGAGCGTGCCAGATTAAGTGCCAGTGGTACAAATGATCCTATTATTACACGGCGAATTGATATTATTGGTCAAATGATAACGGATATCAATATGATTATTGATAAAGTTAAGTCTGGAACATTATTGGAGATTGAGATTCCTATTATGAAGGATGATTTATCAAGAATATTTACAGCTTTACAGAATCCTAAAGAGCCTATTCCAGCACTATTTAACAATATCCTCCCTCCTTCTTTCTTAAATCTCTTGCCCCCTAACCTTGCTAATGATGTTGAGTCACAGACTATTTTACGTAATTTGGCCGATACATATGCTGGTAAGTTGGTTGATGGTCTCAGTTGGAAGCTTGAGGCAAAGGTTAAGTATACCTCTCCCAATGAGGCTATGGGTAAGCAGAGATTTAATGTACAGTTTAATCCTCAGACCACTGGTGAAGATGCATTACTTGCATTAAACTCCGCTTTGGGGGCCTCAACTAATGGATTCCCCTCTAATAATAATCTTGCATTATCATCTACTAGTGATAATGCACAACCTACCCCGGCACCAGGTACTATTAGGGACCCTTATGCTATAAATCCTATTGATGGTATGGGGCGTACACCCTCCGCCGCCTCCGGCTTTGATTGGAAGAAGCGGGCTAAGGAGATTTGTGAGGCAATAAGACGTATGGGGATGAATCCTAAAGATTTCGGCTGTTTGAATGAAGGTGAGACTGTTAGTGAGAACTTCAGTTGGCGTGGTTATGCCCGTATGATATGTAATCGTTTACAGACCAACTACTATACTGGTACGGCAGAGGCATGTGGATGTCCACCAATCAACTGGAAGGGTTGGGATGCATAATCGGCGATCATAAAGCATTATATTAATAGAATGCGGCAGATGAATATGTTTGCAGTACTAATAGTCGGTATAATAATTGGCTTAGTAATCAAAAAATACGTGATGCCTGAGGGTTTTGCTGATTTCTCGGCACCTCAATGTGGTGGCTGTAATAAGCCTTTACCTTGCCGTTGCCCTGAGCCTCGGCCCGTCTGCCCCCCTTGCAGGGAGCCAGATATGAGTAAATATGTGTTGAAGAGCAGCATCCCTCCCTGCCCTACATGCCCTGATTTGAGTAACTACATGTTGAAGACTGAGTGCCCTCCAGTACCTGATTTGAGCAAGTATGTGCTAAAGTCATCTATACCTAAGCAGGGGCCCATTATTTTGGACTGCAGCAAATGCAAGAAGCCATCTGGTGACTGCCCACCTTGCCCTAGACCCCGTTGCCCTGAGGTTAAATGCCCTGAGCCAACTAAATGCCCTGCATGTGCCCCTTGCCCTAGACAGGAGTGTCCCCCGGCGGTTGTTAAGTGTAAGGCGGAGGAGATGCCGAGCTCTACCGTTAGGCCCTATTTGGCCCCATTATCTATGGGTGGGTTCGGCTCTGGCCTGTAATATAAAAAACAATCAGAATATGCTGAGTAAATTACTTACAATATTTGGATTAATTATTACCGCTGTATCTAACTGTCCACCTGGTTGGCAGGCATCTGATACACATTGTTATACAACCTCCTCAATACAACCCGATGATTGGCTAACTGCAGCAGATTATTGTCAAGGTATCGGCTCATCATTAGCCTCTTTTACAACGGAGGATGAGGCCAACTCCGTTATTACCAATAGGTGTGCAGGAACTGCACCCCAGGGACAAAATATCTGGACCGGTCTCAATGATATTGATGTTGAGGCCGCCTCCAGTCGAACAGGCTCATGGGCCTTCTATGATGGTGCTGACACAACCTTTATAAAAGAGAATGTACAATACTGGAACGCATCACAGCCTAATAATCGTCTAAATTCGGAGGACTGTGTTGCAGTACTTCCTAATGGTAAACTGGATGACAAGGCCTGTACCAATAGTTACTATACCTGTTGCGCATATATACCCTCACCAAGTCCAACAGCATCACGTACTCTAACTGTAACCCCTTCATCATCGGTCTCCTCAACAATGAGCTCAAGTCCCTCTGCCTCCGCCAGTGCTACAATATCACGTAGTGGAAGCCCATCAGCATCATATACAAGTAGCATTAGTCCCTCTCCCTCCCCTTCAACAACTGCATCTCTTAGTCCTTCAAGCAGTATCTCTGCAACAACCTCTTTATCACCATCAACAACCCCTTCACCATCTATATCTATAACAGTAACATCTTCAACTACAGGATCGCCATCTATAACAACCTCTATAACATCATCGCCCTCTTTTACGCCATCTTTGACACGTTCTCCATCTATAACACGGTCAATAACACCAACTATAACCCCTACAAGATCTGCAAGCCACACCATTGGTTGGACTGCACCGGCCTACTACTGTGATCAGAGTTCTGGAGATACTATTACAAATAATACTATTATCTATACGCAATCGACAGCACAGTATACTGATAATATGAACTGCTATTATTTGGTTGTTGCCCCACAAAATGAGGTTGTCTATGTCAATTTTAACAGCTTTAGCACAGAATCATGCTGTGATTTCCTGGAGCTCCGTGATGGTACTACTGTTAATTCGCCCATTATTTTTAGGGGTTCTGGTTATACTAGACCTACAGGTAGTTACTCTTCAACTACACGTAATATGTATATAAGATGGTATACAGACTACTCGATTATTGATACAGGTATTTCATTACAGGTGTATATGGGGCCTCCACCATCATCTAGTCCAACCCCATCAATTACTCCAAGTTCAAGTATCTCGAGAACGATCTCGAGCAGCCCGAGCCAGACAAAAAGTCAGAGCCCAAGCCAAAGCTCGAGTCCCAGCCAGAGCAGCAGCTCGAGTGCAAGTCGCTCGAGCACACACTCGAGCACCCCCAGTTTATCTATATCGCCAACAATTACGAGAAGTCCTAGTCAATCTGTTGAGGAATCTCGTACTCCTACCCCAACTGTAACACCAACCTATCTGAATGCAAGTCCACAGTATAATGCAGTGGCAAATTCAGAAACAGATTTCTCACAAATACAGTATCTTAATGGTTGGTCCTATGGATATTATGCAGGCACCTCAGGTATACGTAGTGAGTTTGCACCAACCGAATATAAGGCCAGCTCATACACCGGTTGGATTATTGGTAATAGTTGGTGCAGAATTGCTCAAACATGGATGCATCCTAACGGTGGTGGGGCCTGTAGCACCCCCTCAACAGGGCTCTGTAAACCTTCACTACGATGGGTAAATACCGATATCCGTCGTAGTCAATATAAAATAGATTATAGTATTTATCAGGCCCGAAGTTGTGGTGATGGAGTTACTGTTACATTATACCTTAATGGTGTGCAGCAATACCAGGATAATAATAAGGCTGGTGGTGCAATAAATCGTGTAACCTCATTTACAACCTATACGCTCAATTCACTTGAATTGATATTAGATCCTGGTTCAAATCAAGACTGTAATTGTGACCAGACAACCTATTCCCTAACTGTTGGTGCTATTCTACCCAGCCCCTCAATCACACCAACAACCTCTAGAACACCGTCAAATACTCAATCAAGTTCCATGACACCATCGACATCAGTTACACCCTCTGCAACTGTTTCAGTTACACCATCGATGACCTCCACCATTTCGACATCAGTCAGCTCATCAGTTACATTTAGTCCCAGTTCCAGTCCTTCAGGTTCAGTTTCAAGAACCTCATCCATTTCCATGAGCACATCACCATCAATTACCTCATCTAAAAGTGGCTCACCCTCATCTTCCATCAGCCCATCAAATTCGGTCACCTCCAGTATCTCAGCAACAGGTTCAGTAACCTCAACATTATCAGCTACAGGCTCCGTTACAGTAACCCCTTCATTGAGTACAACAGCATCGTCATCCATCTCTGCTTCTACTAGTAGTACAGCTAGTCCATCTGGCAGCTCCAGTATATCCACAACTCGGAGTCCATCGAACACCGTAAGTTCATCAACTACTGTTAGTCCATCGATCTCTGTAAGTCCTTCAAAGACTGCAAGTGTTTCAAATACCGTAAGTCCTTCAACTACTGTTAGTGTTTCAAATACAGTAAGTCCTTCAATAACTCAAAGTCCTTCAAATACTGTTAGCGCATCAAATACTGTCAGTCCATCAGTTACAGTTAGTGCTTCAACAACAATTAGCTCTTCAACCACTATAAGTCCATCAATCACGCAATCTCCATCAATTACTGTGAGCCCATCACAGTCGGTGACCCAGACACAGAGTCCGAGCCAGACAATGAGTAGTTCAGTAAGCCCTTCTGCAAGCTCTTCAGCGTCGTCCAGCTCGTCTCCATCAAATACTCCATCCAGTTCAATAACCCGTTCATCGACATCCACTCCTTCTCAGACAGCGTCGCCTTCAGAAACGGCAACCCCTTCCCTAACCCCTTCAGCAACGGTATCCCCATCAAGCACCCCAACACCATCAGGGACCCTAACACCGTCAGCAAGCCCATCGTCATCAAACACGCAAAGCCAAACAACATCGCCAAGCCCGTCAAATACAGTATCAGCGTCATGCAGCCAATCACCGTCAAGCACATCATCAGTGACAACGACAAGGTCTCCATCTACAACCCGTACAGCTTCCCTTTCAGCAACTTTAACACCCAGTTCAACCCCGAGCCCAATACCTTTAACTGAACTTCTCGCAGTAATTGATGAGATTCCTCTAACAAATTTCTCTAGTTCCCTAATTGACTCCATCCTCTACAGTTTCCAACAGCCCGCAGATAACAGCACAGTAAAAGTACAACCCCCCTACGATAAAATCGCCGCAGGTTTCTTTGCTACAAATCCTGATGTGGCTCAAGTTGTAATTCAAAATGGAGATATAACTCTAACTTTGGCTAAACTTGACCCAACCGTTGAGACAACCCTCGGTTCTTTAGAGGCCCCAATTGTAATACCACCGCTGCCTATTCCCGCAGATGCCATAGTCTATGTAAGCGAAGCTCCTGTAAATGTTGCAGAGGCCCTCCGTTACAATCTCTCCTCCGCAACACAATCTATTGGTGTTGTCAGCAGCGGCGGCCAGGAATATGCTATACAGAATCTGGAGACCCCTGTACAAATCGCATTTAATGAACCGGCAAGCAACAGCACAGAATGCTCCTACTGGAACACAACTACACAGGCATGGGCCACCGACGGCTGCCAACTAATTGTACTTAATGATAAACCCACATGTGAGTGCACACACTTAACAGAATTTGCACTCAGATTCAAGGCCATTGCAGATATTCAAGCCGGCATCATCAACTCCCTCAGTAAACTTCTCACATTAGAGGGGCTTAAAGCAGCTGCGCCAATCATAGGGCTATTAGGGGGGATTGGTGGAATACTACTTACCCTAATTGTTCTTATGACTATTTTGGACCATAGAGCTAGTAAAAAGTTCGCCCGTCTTTTGGATAGCTGCTCATATCTAAATGAGTTACGTACCTCAATTGATTTCCCTGCAGATAAATCATGGGACAGCTTTGCTAAAGGTCGTCAAGATACAATTATACCTGATTACTGTAAGGAGATAACAATCCCTAAAAATCTCAAACAACTTTTGAAACTCTGGCTGCATCGTCTCCCTTATTTTCATCCTTGGCTCTCCATTATTTTCCGTTATGATCCTGGTCTACCAAGACTTTTCCGAACTGTTTTTACAGCTGCCTCTTTTATTACAACAATAGGTATCAGTATCCTTTTTTACGGATATAGACATCCTGAGCAAAATGCCCCAGAGCCAGAGTTAAGTGAAACCATTGTACTATCACTCCTTACCACCTCTGTATCAATACCTTTAACAAAAATATTAATGTTTTTAATGAATAAGGCGGGGCGCTATGAGTTCCATGGGAGGTATGGCCATTTGGCCACTGAATTAATTAAACAGTCTAACTATCTGAGTATAATTAAAAATCTACCCCCAGATGATTTGTCAATCTCTTTAAAAGAATATGAAGATAAATTTAATAAGTCATTAGAGGTTTATGCAAGCGAATGGACCTCATCAAGTGCAGCGGCAGCCACTACAGGTGCTATGGACGAGAATTTTGAAGAGACCGCTGGAGTAACAATTTTGTTTGAAACCGTTACTGCATGCTTTACACATAATAAGACAAAACTCAAAACATTTTTCAAACATAAGTTACATACATTTATTAATCATTATGGTAAGAGGACATTAATACAGAGTCCATTTAGTCGTACCTTTTTACAACGCTGGTCCCTCCCTTTCCATACACATACAAGTGCTGTATGCATGGCTATGCTACTTGGATGGATTGGTTGGCTCTATACATATATCCTTGGATTTACTGCATTTAAATCTGCTGATACCACATTAACTATAATTAAAACTGTTTCAATATCACTAGCTACCAGCCATCTTATTACACAGCCGCTAATACAGCTTGTAACACTGCTTTTAGAATACTGGAAACAGAGTAAACATGCCCCTGATGAATATGTTTATAGAGATATGCAAAGACTAAATTATAAGGTTTATAACGAATTTATTGGAGAATGTTCTTTGGGGCACGCTAATTGTAAAGCTGCACTTGTATGCAGCCCCTCAACCCTTCTTCACAAGATTGACCCCAATCCAACACCGAATGCAAGAGAGCTCAATGAGCGAGTAAAATATATTTATGATATGATTAATTTACGGTAATTACCCTGCTTACCGTTCCTGTAGCAGGTTATCCAAACAACACCAATTTACATGCGCCATCAACCATTACAAAACGTATATTGTTTGGTCCTCTGTAATATCGCTCTCTTGAGAGCTCCATCGCACCAACCTGATACCGTAACTGAGGGAAACTTGCCATAAATAACCTGATATTCTCCTCATTTAATCCTATAGCCCTATTACGAATAAACCGTGAAATATCTGGATTAATATAGCACGGTCCATAAAGCTCATCATGTCTAAATGGTTTTATCTCATAAATAATATTCGGCCCCAAAAGTGATTGTTTATCAACCGTACTGGAGAAACAACAGCCCATCTAAAAGTATTCAATAAAATACTATTAAATGGACCTCAATCTACTCAAGACCCAGGTGAGTGCCTTAATGCTCCTTAAAAGTAGTCCTGATAAAGGCAGTTATAGTGATATCTGGATGCTGATTGGCAGCATCATACTTGTTAGTGGCGTGGAATATCTGTTCCGTAACATGACACAGTTGACGAAGCTCTGTAGTCGCCAGAGTCCAGTAACAGGGGAGCAGCAGCCATTAATTGTAGATGATGATGGGGCTTTCAGTGTAACACTTGTACGTAACTATGAGGACCAGAAGCTGGCCAATGAGATGGTTGAAAAGGTTGATGCTGTAATTGAATATATCAGCAATCTGGAGACAACCCAACATGTCACCCTTGACGGTCGCTACTCAATTGCAAATGACTGTGAAATTGAGGTAACAGGAGAGATTAGTGCAAAAGTGCATCAGGTGCCGAACAAGAATATTACCGAGGTGGCGCTTTTCAGTCACACATTAACTGTCCCAGATATCCGTGCCTGGATTGATGAGGTTCATGAGGAATATATATACGAGAAGAGTAACCGTCTTGGACACCGTACCTTCTACTTCGCAGAAATCCCCACCGAGCCACCTCGTGATACCACATTTATTCGTGATGAGGGTGCAGATCCTAATGAGATTCGTTGGCGGTTTGATAATGCACCCAAGACTCTGACATTTAATATGAATGAGTTTCAGACTAGTAAAAGTTTCTCTAATGTCTATGGCTCACACGTTGATGAGTTGCGTGAGCGACTCAATATCTTTGTTGATCATCCCGAGTGGTATGAAGAGCGAGGAATTCCCCATACTCTTGGAATTATGCTACACGGAATCCCTGGAGCTGGTAAAACAAGTACTATTAAGGCCATTGCTAAAGATACGGGCCGCCACATCTTCTCACTTGCTCTTCGTCCTTACACTACATGTAAGCAGCTGACAAGCCTCTTCTATGATGAAACCGTTCATGTTACCGCAGCCGATGGTACACAGCAAACATATAGAATCCCCCTTAATAAGCGTGTATATGTTATTGAGGATATTGATTGTTTGACCGATGTTGTTCTCGAGAGGTCGCTCGAGCAGAAGAAAAAGTCTCAGCACAATGAGGTTCTGACTCTGAGCTTCCTGCTGAATCTGCTCGACGGTGTTCTCGAGACCCCTGGGCGTATTTTAGTGATTACAAGTAACTATCCTGAGCGCATTGACAAGGCACTGATTCGCCCTGGTCGTATTGATGTTAAGGTTGAGTTCAAGCATGCTGACCGCCCTTTCATCCTTGATATGCTCAATCATTTCTATGAATGTAATAAGCTGCCTGAGGATATCCCTACAGCCTTGGCTGACCGGTTTACGCCAGCAGAGGTTATGGAGGCGATGGCAATGCATTTCAAGGACCCTGATGCAGCCATCGCACACCTTAAAAGTAAGGTGCCGGCAAATGCAGGAACAACTATTAGTGAGCTTTTAGGTGAAGAGGAGATGCCTCCATTAATCCCTGCTAATGATATTTTGCCCTCTTCAGACCCTATGTTTAATCGACCAGGCTGCCCCTGGTCAGTACAGCGTCTCCCTAAGGCTGCATCTGCAGATGCACAGACAAATAGGGGAGAGCCACCTATTGTAAAGCAGGAGCATAGTATTGAGTTTACATTTGACCCCCTATTTGGCCAAAGTGTACTTCCTACTAAGGTTACACTTGATACAATGCGTGATAACTTCGGAGCCATGTTTTTTCATCAACTGATTACCACTGCAAAGACAGATGCACAACTAGAACAGCTACATACTGAACTCACTGCCAGTCATAAACGTGCCACCCGTGAAATTATTGAGAATCCTGATGCCGCTAACGGGCTTTTACCCGAAGAGCTTCTTGTCGACTGCAATGCTGAGTTGCCTGATTTTGAGCTTGAACCTGAAATGAGAGCACAGTTAATGGGGAATTTTGAACGAATGGCTCAGGACCCTAAGATTCAGCAAATAAAACAGGTCACTGATATAATAAAATATATCAGTGAAACTGGTGAGTGTAATGGTAATTACGAACATGCAAACATCCAAACATTAAGGGCGCAGTTCCCAGATGCCTCATTAGAGAACCTGACATGGGCGCTGGAATGTATTGAGATTTGGCCAAATGGGCGAAATGCAACCTTCAAGCACCCGCTAGATGTACTGTAAACCTCTGTAAAATAGTGAGTCGGCTCCAATCAATAAATGCCACACACTTTAATTGTCCATGGTAGGCATCTTTTCTCAGCTTAATATCTAGCCCTCCCTCTTTGTAATATCCCTGTTTCCTAACTGTTAGCAGTGCAGCTCGCACCAGACTCTTAATCTCAGCTGTAGGGACAATAACACCATGACCCGCCCTATTTACACATGCGTAAAGGTCGGCCTGACCTATAAGGTCACGTCCCTCAATTCCCTTCAACCAATCCTTATAAACCTCAAATAAAATGTCGTCACCCGTTTCACGGTATTTTATTTGGAGTCCCTTTCCATCTAACCAGCCATCAATCTTCTGAAACTGGTCCTCTTGTGCTGTTGCTAATTTTACCGAAATACCAGCTGCCCTCATCGCATCAATAATGCGCTCCTCCATCTTCTTTCCACGCTGTACACGCTGACTCATAGGTAGTTTGTTTAGCGCTTGTTTCATCTTAATAGTATTATTATTTCATCTTTAATATTTTCAAAACATCTGTAAATAGCCCCGCTGGACCTGAGGCATTCCTGACCCATTTACTATCCCAGCAAAAAATATGTACAATTTTCTCTGATTTATTAATGTGTAACTGTTTACGATACATTTCCCAGACATAATTTGGTAAAGTCATTGTCCCATGCGTAGCCACCTCCCATTTCCTACCACTCTTCTGTATTGTTAACGGTGTATCAAGAGCACTTGGCAAATATACATCATCTGCACAGCCTGCAATATACACAGCATTTTTATCAGTATGTATTCCCATATTTTTAATAAAATCTGCTGCTTCAGACTCTAACATAAATCCAGATATATAGGCCCGCTCAATAATTTCATAACGTTTTTTGGTATCAGGATTTGTACCAGTTTTTTTATTACCAGCCTGGCTCTCAATTGTTAGAAACCCGGAGCTGTTAATCTTCTTAATTATATCAAAATGCTTTAACATAGTCTCATCTTCCTCAATAACACGTTGCTTAAATTCGGGTGATGATAGCATTTTTACTGCAGCCGCTTTGGCCTCTTGAAATTTCATTATAACTAATATTATTAATAAATAATATCTTCCATAAAAGTAGTTAGATGGATACCAAATTCTGGGGGCCCTCTGGTTGGAAACTCCTACATACATTAACACTCACCTATGAGCCGCAACAAAAGGCGGCCATGGCAGACTTTTTTGAATTACTACCTTATGTTCTCCCCTGCAAATTCTGTCGCAATTCACTCACTATCTATTACGAAGAGCTCCCAATTGACCTCTCAAGTCGGCAAGCCTTAGTAAAATGGCTCTGGAAAATTCATAGCAAGGTTAATGATAAGTTGCGCTCACAAGGTCAGAAGATACCCAAAGACCCATCTCTTCAAGAGCTGAAAGATATTTACGGGAAATATGTTCCCGGGGATAAGCCACATCCTTGTGAATCTTTCCCTGGCTGGGACTTCCTTTTCAGTATTGCCCATAATCATCCCCTCAACTCACCTAGTAAACCCATGCCCGATGCACCCACAGATTTGAAAGGGGCAGATGATGCGACTCTTAATAAGTGGAATCTCCTTCCCAATAAGCGTCGTTACTGTTACTGGCGCCGGTTCTGGCCCGCCTTAGCCGCTGTTCTCCCTCCTGTTTGGGCGACCTCATGGCGTAAAGCAGCCGGCATACCTTGTACACAAAATAGGCGTTCAACGGTTGCCTGGCTCTGGCGCACACGCTGCAAATTTGCTGATGGTGCAGATCCCTATAAGTCGGTCTGTCATAAACTGGCGACATATGAGAGTGGCTGCAGTAAAAGCACTAGAGCCCGTACATGCAGGCGGATTACTCAGAATAGAAAAACTCGTAAAAAGGCTTTGAAGACATAAACCCCTTAATCTGTTCTTTTACATAATTGTATTCACAATTAAAGACTGCATCAAGGTCAGCTGTCGTAAATTTACCTCCAAGCTCATCTTTTGCTTTGAGTGCCATGCATGTCTCCAATGCATCATGAATAAACCCAGCAACTATCTTCATATCAGATGGCGTTAGCCCTCTACTTGTAACCGCCGGCGTACCAATACGTAGACCCGAGGGCCGCAAAGCACTCTTGTCCCCGTAAATCATATTCTTATTAACCGAAATCCCACATAACTCTAGTGCACGCTCAGCCTGTGCACCTGTTAGACCCTTATCACGAAGATTCAGCAAAAACAGATGGTTATCTGTATCTGTAACTGTATAACCTAACTCTTTGAGAGCTGCCGCTAATGCCCGTGCATTATCTCTGACCTGTGCCATATACTGCTTGTACTCTTCAGTTGCCACCTCACGCATCTGTGTGGCAATCGCCGCAATCTGGTTCTCATGTGGACCGCCTTGCAACCCAGGGAAAACACCGCCTTCCACGGCCGCCTTCAGCCCCAACTTATAGAAAATCATGCCTGCCCGTGGTCCCCTAAGGGTCTTGTGTGTAGTGCTTGTCACAATATCACAGTAGTCAAATGGATTACACATCAAACGAGTAGCGACAAAACCGGCAATATGTGCAATATCAGCCATTAAATATGCCCCCACCCTATCTGCAGCAGCCCTAAAACGCCCATAATCAAAATCATAGGGATAGGCCGAGGCACCACAGATAATAAGCCTAGGCCGTGCCTCATCTACAAGTCTATCCATCTCATCATAGTCAATTAAACCATCTGCTCCCACCTTGTAAGCAACACTATTATAATAGATGCCACTGCTACTAATACCTTTAGTAGGTGTCCGGTAACCGTGAGTGAGATGCCCACCCGACGGTAAATCAAGACCCATAAGTGTATCTCCTGGCTTTAGTAACCCCAAGTAAACTGCAGCATTTGCAACGGAGCCACTATAGGGTTGAACATTTACACCCCATGTCCCGGAGTCGAGGCCGAAGGCGGTCAACGCTCTCGAGCACGCAAGACTCTCGAGTTTGTCGATGACCTCATTTCCTCCATAATAGCGACGACCAACCTGGCCCTCGGCATACTTGTTGGTTGCAACAGAGCCGAGACACTCGAGTACAGCTCGTGAAGTGAAATTTTCAGATGCAATCAATTCAATACTATTACGTTGTCTATCAAGTTCTGCATCTAAGAGTGATGCAACCTCAGGATCGACTGATGCCAAAGGATGGATAAATTGCGCCATATTCTACTTATAGATTATTATGAGGCTATAAGTAGAATATGGCACAGTTTTGGTATGATAATATACTTGATTTTACTAAAGGAGAGATACCAAGTATACCACAGTATTTCAAAGATACTGTAGAACCACCTTATAATATGATAATTTTAGACCGTTATCAGCATATTTCAGATTATTATAAGATTCCTGATGAAACTATTGTGGTATTTACTGACCCGACTCCTTTTGGAGGAAAATGGCAAGAAGCGCCTTCTTTTCAGAATTTAAAAGAAGATTTTGGGCATAGAAATATACTTTTTTGCATTATTGATAAAAGAGAAATAGAATCACAAAGAGACCTATTAGCTGAAGTATTTAATAATAAAATTAAAACAATTTATGGCAAAACATATATGTTATTTATACCAGGGCATTATAATGATACAATAAATAATAGTAAATTTCTTAGTAAAATATTATCCGAAAATGGTAATATTGTGTTGAGTCAATTTAAAATAGAATTAGGGGATAGATTTAGTTGCCTTGAAAACCAGCGTCATCCTATGGAGAGGTATGTTAGAGATAATACTTTTAAGGTTCAAGGCAGGGGATTTTATGCTTATAGAGTTTGCACAAAAAAAAATGCATTAGAATCTCCTTCATCAACTCCTGTTACCTCTTCTTCTATCCCTTCTTCTGTACCTCCTGCCCCTTCAGCCCCTCCTCCTGCCCTTTCAGTTCCTCCTCCTGCCCTTTCAGTTCCTCCTCCTGCCCCTTCAGCCCCTCCTCCTGCCCCTTCAGCCCCTCCTTCTGCCCTTTCAGTTCCTCCTCCTGCCCCTTCAGCCCCTCCTCCATTCACAATAGGGCCATCAGGCAAAATAATTAATGAACATATTTTGGATTTTACAGACCCTGAAAATCCACCCATAGAACCCGAATGGTTCAAAGAGAAGAAATGCCTAAAGGTCTGTCTCGCTGCAGGTGATGGGTGGTACCAAAATGCTAATACAGATATTGAGAAACTTCCAGAATATGATATTTATGCATCTATAGGGGAGTCTGGATTGGAGTGCTTAAATCTTCAATACATATTAGATTATCATCATCATCAAAAACTAATTTGTTATTTGAATGCATCCGAAAGTAATCAATTAGATGCTTTTGCTACTATGTTTAAAAATAGATGCCAGTTTATTGCAACAGATGATCACCGTGTATATATCAGACCTGATATTTATGGCTTAACATTATTAGCAATTGGTGGTAAATTAATAGATTATGATAAGGAAACCGATGAAGATTATTCTAAAAGAACTGGCAAGGCCAGCGGTAGCACAGTAGCGGCAGTAAGAGGTACTTCCACATTGCCAGAACCAGAAGGTGTGAAGTTTAATAGAACACCATATAAACATAGTACAAGGATATATATCTGTACAAAGGTACTAAGCACAGAATAAACTCCGTGTATAAACATATGCAATACAATCCCTAATTGTATTAGATATGGCTATTCCGTTTATTGAAAATATGGTGCATGCCACCGGCCTCAGACCATGGCAAATAGTAACACTCATAATTGTAATTATTTTTTGCGTCAACTATATTTCAATGATTTATATGCAAAAACTCAGCAGACCCAAGCCCATTGTTTTAGAGAGTTTTGTAAATCCTAATGCCAGTGCAGCTGATGACAGTAAGTTGGAGTGGCTAGATAATACCCGACTATATGATCCTTTTTTCGCCAGTGTCTACGATCAACTTGTACAAGGGAGTGCAAGAAATCAGGCAGAGGTGGGTTTACTACTTAATAAATGGACAAATAAAGATGAGCCAATAAAGAATCTCCGAATTTTGGATGTTGGTTGTGGGACAGGTATAGCGGCGATGGCATTTGCCAAAGCAGGGTGTAATCAGGTGGTTGGCATGGACCGAAGCAAGGCCATGCTTGAATATGCAGAGAAAACAAATTTGCCGAGGTCCATTTTGTCTGACAACCAACGCATTGCAATCACCTGGCTACATGATGATGCGCTAAATCCCAGAGCCAACAGGGAGGCTGCATTTGATGCAGCCACACTCCTCTATTTCACAATATATTACATTCAGGACCTGGATACCTTATTCCGTAACCTAAATCTATGGGTGCGCCCCGGCGGTAAATTGGCCATACAGGTGGTGAATAAATATAAGTTTGACCCTTTACTTGATAGTGCTAGTCCATTTGTATTCTCAATGCAGAAATACACCAAGGAACGCATTACAAAAAGTAAGGTGGAGTTTGATAAATTCAAATACGAGGCCGAGTTTAATCTAGACCCTGATAATGATGCGCTTGCAGAATTTAGAGAGACCTTCCGCTTTAATGACGGCAGCATACGCAGACAAAAACACAGCTTCAATATGCCCCCTATCCCAATTATTATTAATAAAGCAAGAGCAGCTGGATGGAACTATCAGGGCTATATTGATGAGGTTCATGTTGGATTCGAATACTCCTACATTCTACTGTTCAATCATTAATTCAGCTTCTCGAGAATCAGCCCATGTGGAATCCATCCAATTTCCATAACAACTGGCTGACCTTGATAGAATGCTGTATAGGTACCTGCATATCCAATATTCCCTGTTCCACTCACAATTGTTGTAAGTGTAACAGGCATTCTAACATCTTTAACCATAACTACGTCTCCTGGCTTATACATTTCTTGGCTTACTTTTATTATTAGCCAACAATTAAATCAATTTTTATAATTCCAAAAAATAGAATGAATATTAATACTCAATTTCCAATTAAAGGTATTATTGTATTTTACCTGTTAATTGTAGCGAATTTTTTAGCACCACTTTTTAATTGTCGTCTACAAGATGTTTTATTAAATAATATGTATTTGAAACATGTGTTTGGTTTTATAACACTATTTTTCTTTGTTGTCTTTGTTGAACCCGAGCATTCAGATAAAAGTTTTAAATACCAACTCTCTATGGCTATTGGAATATATTTATGGTTTATTTTAACCACTCGTATGGAGATTCATGCATTTGCGCTCTTTATTGTAGTTCTTTTTTTACTATATTTGTTCAATATCTATTATGATAAAAATAGTACTGCAAAATCTGAAGAGGAGAAATCAATTATAAAAGAGAGAGTTAATCGTTATGGTTTAATACTTGGAACAATAATAACTGCAATTGGCTTTACATCATATGTTGGTCAAAAGAAAATAGAATATGGAAATACATTTACATGGCACAAATTCTTTTTTGGTGTTCCATCATGTAAAGGAGCTAGTCCAAAGGAAAGTAGATTAGAGACTATTGCGAATATTCCTCGTTTTATTTCTAAAGCTATTAATTAATAGTGTGATATGGTTAAAAACACTGTTGCCCCCGGCCTAATCATAGGCGCTGCTAAAGTAAGGAAATCACAGCCTAATAAATCATATGCCTTTGTGGAAAATACAGAGGAGGGTTGGCGTGTATATTTACGGTCTGCTGTCTTTATTCACGATGCAAGCCAACCGTTTGACCCTGCACGATTCATTGTTGTAAAGAAATATGGGGCCAATGCTAAAGGTAAATCATGGGAGCCACCCAAGGGTCAAATGGAGGGGAAGGATACTAAAGGTAGCAATGATATTATAAAACTTTTGGAGGAGAATGCACAACGTGAGGTTATTGAGGAGAGCAAGATAAAGAAGCTAATTAATTTGAAGCATACTGGTCTAGTTTTTGAAGGGCGAGAGCATGACTATCCTCCGAACACCTTTTTCCAGTACCATATTTTCCAGGCGTTTGTTGAGCCTAGCGTGCTCGCTGAGGCCTCTAATGAGTTCAAATGGCTTCACGAGCATCAGGAGGAATGGGATGCAATGAAACCAGATAAGCGTGAGAAAGATGCACTTGGTTGGTATAGAGGGGCTGATACTAAGATGTTTGGCCGTTGGTCAGACTCTATTGTTAAACTTTATTTAGCAAATATTAAATAGAATGGATCAACGTAGAATTGGTGGTGCCCGTACCATTAGAAAATCAATGTATAGACCTTTGGGTATGTCGGCCAAACGCTGGAAGACATTAAAGAGAAAGAGAATGCTAAAACGTGGGCGGCGAGGCACCCGATCATTAATGGGGCCTAGTTTTCAGTATGGTAAAAGTAATATGATGAATTCAATGGTAAATGATAATATCTCTGAATTATTTGGCGCTAAAACCAAAGGCTCAAAAATCTCTAGAAGTAAGCTGAAGTCAATGGCCAGTAAGTTTACAAGAACTTTGAAGGCTTTCAAAAAACAGGAGAAATCAAAACTCAGCAAAATCGCAGAAGAGCACAATATCTCTGAAAAAGAGTTAGATGATCATATTGATAATATTATTCATGCAAAATTAACTGAGCTCGCTAATCTACCTGCTGGTACTACACCTGCGGCGAAAAAATTAACAGATGACCTACATGCAGAGGCTACTAGAGGTTTAGATTATGGGGATGATGCATTAAATCCGGATTATAGTACTTCCAAACAAAAAAGAATTCAAAAGAGGTTCAGAAATAGTTTGAAGAGGGCATTCATAATACAGAAGACATTTGAAGGCGATGATGCCTATTATGGAAAAGAGCAAGGTACAATTGCTTTCCATGAGTTTATGCAACAGGCACTGATTGATAGAATTCATACTGAGAGACCTGATCTAAATGTTGATGATTTAGCTGGTATGTTTGCTAGTAAAATTGGGGCCATCTCTGATTAAAGACGCCCATCCATCTTATCCGCCACCACAGAAACCATAACTGTTGAAAGAGTTTTAATACCCTCCGTTCTGAAATCATATGTACAGTTATGGGCCTCAGCAACAATGTGAGAAACGCAGTAACATTTCCCACAACGGCACTTCATGCCCATAAGACCCACCTTCTTCTTGCATTCTTCGCATTTGGCTTTATTCATCTTGCACAATATCTTAGAGACACCGGCTTTAACTCAAATTTATATTTTACAAGTAAAATGACAGACCAGCGCTCTTTTTGGGACCTTAGTCCTGGTCCCTACCTCAAACACTACCTTAAAAGTCTGTTTACTGAGCCCAAGGTGATAGAGCTTTTACCACCAGTCCCCAATAGACCATTAAAACCTGATAATATTCGGCGCATAGATCCTGGTGAAAATCTTCAGCCCATTGTTGATTTCTGGTATCTGCATTTCAAGGGACGTGGTATAGTCCCCATCACCGATGTCTCAAAAACAGAGTTGGAGGCCCAGCTTCGTAGTGAACATATCTTAATTGTTGCATTTGGACCAGAGGAAGAGGTTATTGGTACAGTTATGTCGGCACCACTTGGCTCTATACATCGTCTCGGTGTTGGCCCCACAAACTTCAGAACCCGTTGGATAGATTTCTTCTGTGTAAAACCCTCACATAGAGGTCGAGGTCTTGGTTCCTCCCTGCTAAATGCACTTTTAGATGAGCAGAAAGCAATTAATGAACCAGCCTCTTTTTTCCTTAAAGAGGGTGCACCATTAAATATGCCATCATTTTCTACAAGTACATATGTCTGGCGTAAGGTTGGGGAGAATGAAATGCCTCGTCATCAACCTGAAATATGGACCCATGACCAGCTATACACCTACTGCAGAACAGTTGTTGATAAAACCCGATTCTTTATTAATAGTCATTGCCCAACAAATAATACAGTTATATATGCATGGAGAAATCTCTATAATCGGCGAATTATAATCTCTATAAGTGAGAGTGCACAGATTCATCCACAAGATAGACTCCGTATTTTATGGCAAACCGGTTTCATTTCCGAGCCTGGTATTACAGAAGAGGATATGGCGGCCGCAGCAAAAGCAATAAGCTGCGCAGCAGCCAGACATTTTGGCAGTCACTGGGTCTGGATGGATTCACGAGCTATTGGTACTGAGGACGGACCTCTATGGAAAGCAGATGGATATTATCATATATATGCTTTTCATATGGATACTGGTATTTATCTGAATGCCCAACCAACATTTATTTTATAGTTTACTGGCAGCTGCACGGTAAATCTCCTCACACTTACCATAATACTCACCTAATAGTACACGAGCCTCTGCTGACACCTTCTCAATTGCAGGAATACCCCCCTTGAAGAGATTCTCGGCGATTTTAATTCCTAGCGACCCATCTTTCTGTCTACTTATGTCGAACAGCTTCTTGAAAAGCTGCTCAACCTTAAGGGCATGAGAACGCTGGTAACCCCATAATGCAGCTACACCCTGCTTGGCAATAGCAGTCTGTGCCTTATCTAAAGGTATTTCTGAACTAGAGCTCCCACAGCGACCAACTGAGCCCGATTTAACAGAGCTAAACATAAACTGGTCATCTTTTGTGGCCTGTGGCGCTGTACCCTGAGCACCGAATTTCTGAAACATATATTTAAGTGCAACATTGTAGCCCTCTTTAGTCATTGAGCTAAGACCCACGGACTTACCTAGCACAAAATAGAGAACCTCAAATGCACGCAACCCAGGAACTTTAGTTATTGCCTCTCCTGCCGCTGGCAATGCAAGACTCTTAGAAGCAAAGGTTTTTGAGCAGATTGCACTTCTTGCAGGAGCACCGGCTAATGCATCAATATTTAGTAACTGGAATGAACGGGATATACAATGCGCTAAAGGTCTAATATCAGAGGGGCGCAGAGGGCCAAGGGTATTGGCAAATTTCAGCGCACCAGGACTAGAGGGTGATGGTAGTCCCGCAGCGACTCCATCACGACGACCATATCCATAATCATATCTACGCCCATAGTCATCTTCACGCTCTCTCTCCTCTTTAGCATGTTTATAGGGACGTAATACATCTTCATAGTCACCACGCTGCAAAGAATCCATAATCCTTACAAATATTGCATCAATCGGTTCATAAGAACCAGAACCACGAGGACGTCCCTCAGTTAACTCAGTATTTACAGATATCCAGTAACGGTCTTTATTTGTGTCAAGGCGAATAGTTCTATCACCAACTGTTATACTACTAATTATGATTCTTGGAGTCTCTCTATCTTTACTTTTCTCCAGACTAATTGTAAATCCAGGCCCCTCTCTACGCCGTTGAGCCCAAGGTACGCCATAATATCCAGGCGGAGCTCTGTAATTGTCACGGTCGCTCTCCTTTAATTTGATTTTGGCCTGTGTAGCTGAAATACGCTCCAAAACAATCTCATTATTTGACCGTAATCTATAAACATTACCAATTCCAGATGTAAAGAACTTACTTAAAAGGGTCTGCACGGTCCAGGTGTAGTCACCACCCACAATAATCTTATTTGTTAATGGTCCCTCAATCTCAGTTAATGCACCACCAAGGTAGACTAAACGCCGTCCTGGGGTCTGAGGTCTCCCCTGCTGTGGTAAAGGTCGGGCTACATATTTCAGACCAGTTTGTGGCATAATTCTCGGGTCATCTATAATTGTATATGCAAGAGCAATATAGATTTGCAAAATACGAATAAAGAAATATGCAATGGCTTGGCAATTGATTTTCAATTGTTGGGCCTCAACCGAATCTTTGGGTGGCTGTGTCAATTCACTAATCTTTCTGAAATAGAGCTTGCCAGATTTATCTGTAGAGGGCTGGACATCTATTTCGTAAAACATCTTCTCTAATGCGCCGGCACTAAGGATAAGGAATTTCTGGCAAGAGGCGGCATCAGTCATACGAAAAACATCCTTCTCATTAATCTGTGTCAACATATAGTCTAGAATCTTATCCATCAAAAAACGGGGATTCTGTGTTGCTTTTAATAAATCGGCCCTGTTAAGGGTCCCTGTCAAAGAACTTGCGCCTGCGCCCATATCTATTGTTATCCACGAATAAAGGGCTCCAGAACTGCATTCGTAGTCTCCAGGCGCCGCAGACATTTCTGCAGTGTTGCAACAGAGATATCACATACCCCTGCAATATCAGGTAATGTAATAGTTAGCTCCTTTTGCCGGAGCAGCACAAATGCAATTACACCTGCAGCAAGTGACGGTGGAATGTTCTCAACACTAATGTTCTTCTCCTCTGCTGCACGACATACACGAATACAGGCCTCTTGAATTCCATCACGCATGTGCCTAGGTAGTGCCAACTTACTGAGTGGCACCTCGACATAATCCTCAGCATGTGTTGTTGTCACTGTTGGTTTCACCTCCGCTGATGTGGTCCGCTTCTTCATCTGCGCCAAAGTCAGCACCTCTAGCGAATATTTTAGTGCCTTTGTAAAGGTTGCTGTACTAATACTGAACATCTCAGCTAGTTCAGTATGCTTACGTGGTGTCCTATTATTCTTCAGTACCATATACATACAGGAGGCCAGAATTGCATCACGTGAAAGACCACGCCGGTCACACAACTCATGAATCTTCATAAACATGTCCTTTACATCCTCTAGCACCGATGTGCCGATACCGTTATTTGTTGCAATCAGCTGCAGACGCTCATACACCTGAAGCAATGAGCGCTCCTTGTATGGCATAGAGTTCCATGTGTGGAACTTGCGAATGCGGTACATGGTTTTGGCGTTACCACGGCCCTGCAGGATAACTGTGCCGAGTGATGACTCTGGCAAACGATGGTCCTGAGGTGGACCAATGCGACAAGGGTCCACACCCCGGTCTTCATTAGCGAAGAAACGGTATTCGGCGCCCATATCAAATCCCTTCTCAAGAACTGTACCACAATTCTTGCAAAGATATACCTCCTCAAAGATGCGGTTTTCACATCCACATTCACATGTTATGGGCTTTGCATTAATCTCCTCCATTGCAGCACCTAAGAGAGTATCCCAGTTATCTGCGGCTTTTGTTATGCGTGAGCGATTCAATCCTGGAAAAGTATCCATTTGGCTTGCCCTACTCTAGCCGACAAGACTTTTATCAATTTTTGGACGCACTTAGTAGAATATGTCACACCTCCCAAGACGTCCCTACCCCCCTCCAACACCAGATGTACAACCTGGCGAGCTTGCAGCCCTTATGCACCGTAATGGACATCCTATAGATATGGTTAGATTTTATGGTATATCATATAATGATCCATATCTGTCAGAAGTTAGAACATCTAGTGGCGCAATTACTGAAATAAATACAAGACGACTAAAACGCATAAATAATAGTGTGAGGATAGCTCTTGGTAATAAATTTAGGAGTAATATTGGGGGAAGAAGGCGCTCTAATCGTAATCGCTCAAGACGCACAAGACGTAGACAATATGGTGGAGATTTTCGTTCTTTTATATCATTAATATATGCTGGTGATATAGAGAGTATAAAACGAGCAATAGATGCCGAACCAAATATTGTTAATGAGGTTGGTACAGTTTTACCTTCTAGACCCGGCTTAGAGTATTTGGAGAGTAAAACATCTCCTCTGATACAAGCTATTGGGTTTTATATAGGACAAGGTAATCCTATTCTTTTGGATATCATAAATCTATTATTAGATAGAGGTGCCGACCCTAATTTAGTTATACCAAGAAATGAAGCTCCACTAACGGCGGCGATTACATATAACCCGAAATGGGCATCACGTTCTCTTGAGATAGTAAGGTTATTATTAGAACGTGGTGCTACTCCAAATCTAAATGAAATGGTTTATCCTGATGATAGGATTGATAATATTCCAATATTAAAAGCATTACACCAAGGTAGAGGCGATATTTTATACTTATTAATTTTAAATGGAGGGACAATTAACAGCGAGAATCCCGATTCATTATTAATTCAAACCATTGTTGACGGCTCTAAATATAATAAGACTATACAGCTTCAATTAATAGATTATATACTTAGACTTATAAATCACCCTGAAACGCCAGAGCATATTAGAAGTAAATTACGGTCCAGGACTGAAACTGGTGAAACCCCATATGCAGTTGCAAAACGTATGGGTATTCCTGAACCTCAATTAACAAGAATAAGAGAGGTTACAGGGGGTACTAATACTAATAGAAATATTTATGGGATGACACCAAGTAAACGAAATGAATTTAAATCACAATCAAGTCCTGCAGGTAATCCTGAAGGTAGACTTCCAAATGTTTTCGCTGCATTGGGATTAGCAGGCGGCAGACGACGCTCAAGACGTAATTAAGCTACCACCTTTTTTTGGATGCATTAATAGAATGCCATTATATGCAGGTCAGTATGCTTACTATTTCGATCTAGGAGAATTTGGTACTCAAATGCCCGAGACGCTGGTTGAACTAATAGAGCGCCATGATAATGGATATTGGACTGTTCAACACCCTGTAGGTTACCGCCTCAGAAAACACGCCGACTCTCTGATTGGCATTAATGATAATCGCATGCTTCCTTGGGCTAATAAAGCTGAAATAATTAAAACTAGAAATCTGGCTCGTTTTGCTGACTGGCGTATTGGTGAGGCATTCCGTCGTAACATGGCCTTCCGTCGTAGCACGGCCTCAAATAACCCCTCTAATCGTCGCAATATAGCAGGTGGCTCAAGACGTAACCGCTCGAAACGTAACTACACGAGACGTAACTAACCCTCTTTAATCTCCTTCATTGCATTCCATGAATCACCGGCCTCTTTTAGCCAAGAGCTATCGTTATGTACATTATGAATATAACTCAAGCCCTTCAGTACCTTATAGGTCCATCCACCATTATTAATAAGAAGATCAAGCCATGCAATCATATCAGCAGCATAGTAACGGTCGTGTGGTACATCTTTAGGGATGTGCTCGAGTGCTGATACATGTATTAAAAAATTTCCATCATTTAAGAGTTCCGATGACCCAGATATCTTACAAATAGACTCCCAGTTTGATCTCGAGATCTCCAAATCTCCAAAATGCTCAAGAGGCCGGCTTACAGTCCTAGCCTCAAGGCGCCGCATTCCACCTGCAGCATAGATCACTCGAGAGGACCACTCGAGCAAGCCAGAGGTAGTAGCCCGCTCTAAAAACTCGAAGCTCTCCGTAGTATACTCATTATCACTATCTAAAAGTAGTACCCACTCGGTCTTTGCTAACTCTAAGCATCGCCGCTTATTACCAAAGATACCCAACCTCTTATCGTTAATGTGTACCGAGAGTTTCTCATGATTACCCCATGATTCACTCCAGATAGCCATTGCATCGCCGCCACCATCATCAGATACAATTATATGCTTAACCCAGCGATACTCTAATAGTTTTGGTAACAGGGTCCGTAAAAAGGCCCAGCGACTGTAGGTAGGGATTGCAACTGTTAAGGGTGGTAACATCTTCTAATTATAAATCCGCCAAACTATTTAGGACGGCTATGGCATCACCAAAGATAGGTGGAGATAAACGAGTAGATATGTTACCCGTAGAGGAGCCAGATATATCTTTTTTAGGACCAGACTATGATTTTGCAGGTCAATTGAAACTACCTGGCCAGGTTGGTGTTCGTAAAGGTAGTAGTTTCTCATCTGTTACAGATGCTATTGCTGGTGTAAACTATTACATGGATGCTATTGCTTTTGGTGAAAGCTCCAATTTTATGACAAGGGGCCTACCTTTCCAGCATCTTGGCGTCAACTATTTCACAAAAAATGGACAGAAATGCAGCAATGGCGCTGATATGTGGACCTATGTTGAACTTATTCCTACAGGCGAGGCTGCTGGTAAGAATATGAAGAGGGCACTTGAATCTATTGGTTCAGTCCCTTTGAAGGGTTTAGCTCCCGGTATTATTGAAGATGTTAAAAGTGCTGCAAATCCTAAGCCTATTGTTAAGGCATTATTTGGCTCAGGCTATTCACAATGCAAGCTTGTTGAGAAACCAGTGGGAGATGAATTTGGAAACATACGGGACCCAGAAACAAAGGAGTATTGGGTGGTAGATCCGAAGACAACCTATCGGAAAGGGCGTCGTACCATGCAGAAGAAATGGGTTTTTGACCGCAATATCAATGCAACGCAATGGGAAAACACCCCGAAGACACAGAACCCTGATGGCTCTGATATTAAGGAGTCTGTTGAAAGTTTCCTTAATAATGACTGGACAGACCGCTTCAACATGAAACAGCTTTTAGCAATTCTGGGGACATTAGCGGTTGCAAACTACGCAATTTATCGCTACAGATATTAGAGTAATGCCTAGAAAAACTATAAGACGTGGCAAGAGGGTTCAGCGCAAAACCAGACGCCGCAGGTCAAGAGCTGGCGCCTTACCACCTGGAAATGGACCCAGAGCCAATATGTTAAATAATAATAATAATCAAGGTGTACCACCACCTAATGGTATTGCCCCACCTAATGAACAGTTGCCTGAATTACACCAATTAGTAGAAGACGGAAATTTGGAGGGTGTTGATGATTATCTACAGGGACTTGAAAAACCTCCTGACGTCTTAAATCTGGCGGACGGAATTGAGAACATGAGCCCTCTTATGCGTGCTGCATCTAATCGTAATTTGGAGATGGTCCACCTTCTCCTCAGTTACGGTGCTGACCCAAATTTTATTGATGGTGCAGGTGGCAATGAAACCGCCCTCATGTATGCTATCGCAACCCCTAATGGTATTACTATGGATAGCGCTGCTATTGTAGAGGCACTGTTACATAATGCCAATCGTGAAGATATCAACTTTGCTTTCCAGCCTGTTAATGCCGACCCTAATATCCCTAATGTTACTGGCCATACAGCATTAGATGCAATTACAAATCTCATTGAACTAAATAATCCTGACCCCATCATGGTCTCTATACAGGAACAGATTGTAGCGGCGGGTGGTGTATCGGGTGAACAATAACGCTAATAATATTATAGTATAATATATTTAGTGTTTACAAGTTACTATTATAATTTGATTCCTTTACAACTGCTTCTGTTCTAGCCCTCTTTTTGGTGCGACTACGACCATTTGAATCGCTGTTACGCCCCCGTTTTGTACCAACAACTGCAGTCACAGGGACCCTAGGATAATTAGCAATACGACTTGGAACATACTTCACTAATGACCTAGTTGCAGCCTTACCACTTATTGCCTTAATTGATTCATACATATATTTAATATTTTTATTTGTTTTAGTGAGATATGAGGTAATATCTGAGGTATCTACCTTAATTTTTGCTAACTCATCTCTTATTTTACTAATAAATCCCCCAATATCTGGCCTTGCGATTAATCTTTCAAAAGCGGTTTCTTGCGCAGCTGAATACTGTAACTGTATAGGGTCTGTTAGCAAACCTAATAAAATGGCAAGCTCAGTCTTCATATAAGTGACTCTATTCTCTTTACTTATAGGAAATATAGTATCACCAATGCCCTTTTTATTTGGTATTGCCTTATAAAGCAGATACTTTAATATTAGCCCACCCAACACTGTATGACTATCATTGCCTCCCTTCATTATCTCATTTAGCTTTACAGTTAATACATTAATTATCTTTCCAAGTGTTAAATAAACTGTAAAATCGGGAGACCTATTATCATAATTATTATTACGAATGTAAGTCAATATCTGTAATTGTAGATAGAGAAGTGGCGTGAAAGGATGATGTCCATAAAAGGTTATTGCACTAATACTATCTTCAATAGCATTTAATGATTTGGTAGCCTCACCAGCCCTACGTCCCACCCCACTAAATCTGGGCCTGGCACCTGTTCTGAAAACAGAGGGCCTATATGCTGTCACAGACCCATAGGCTCTTCTTAATGTCTGCCCAGATTTTAATGTAGTTATTTCAGAACGTCTAAATGGGTTATGTTTACTTTGCCTTCTGCGTGTAGTTGCATTAACTTTTCTAGTTGTGGTTAATATCTGCGCCTTTGCACCACCAGCTGTAGTAGGGAAAAAAGACCGCACAATCTCATCTGCACTTGAGAGATTTTGACGATAAATAGGGTCATTTTGTAGATGGAAAGAGATTAAATTGTCATATCCATTATACATATTCATTAAAATATCCGCAACTTCACCATCAGGCTCAATAGTCACTCCAAAAATCTCAGCCTCTTTTAATGCAGCATCCTTCCAAACCCTATCATTAAAGGTTTGTATCATTTTAGGGTCTGGTGCAGTGGTTGATAACTCTGTTATCCCTAATAGTAATAGTCGCATTAAAAATAGGTCTTCATCTTTTCTGATAAAATCAAAGTAAGGCAGACGCAGAGCCTTCTCAAACCGCATAACAATATGATTTCTCAATTCAAAGATTTTATAACCATCAAATGAATTCCTAAGAATATAGTTATATCCTAGATAATCACTTATATTTGTATTAAAATCTACATTATTGATACTAGTATAGGCCTCACTATTTCTAAATTTATTGATATTATAGAATTGTGAATAATTATAGGCCCTTAATTGACTAGCCTTATTAAAAATAGAATTAAATTTATTAATTACTGTTTCATGACCCTCAACGCCTCTAAAACTCTTTAATTGATTGTATGAGTTCTCTAAATATCTATAGATATTATTATAGTTTGGCACTGAACTACACACATAAATGTATAATGAAAGTAAACGCAGGACCACTTTTATAGTATTTAGATTTGGAACAATATTTTCATCAGAATCTTTAATTATAAGTTGCTCTGCATAATTTATTATGGGGGTTTCATAATTCTCAAGATAGGTTTTAAATTCAGATTCCTGCTTTTTCAAATAATTAATTAGAGATGTCACCTCTGACTCTTTAGCGTTGGTTTTATACTCTAATAATATAGCTGGAGAATTATTAACCACAAGTCCACGAGCAGGAGCAGGCTTTTTGGCTTTAAAATAATATAAAAACCGTCCATTTCCTTTCCAGTAATGTGTAAATAGTGCATTACAGCCACTCAACAGTGCATATGTAAGAGCAATTCTATCATGAGTTACAAAAAACACCTCCCCCTCAATATTTACTGGTTGGCCAGCTCTATTTATAAAGTTACGATTGTAGATATCTTGTACAGCCAGAGCCTGTAACCAGTCACCCGAACGTTTTTGCTGATACTTAACATTCTTTTGATAAATAACCTCATCATCGTTCCTAGATCTTCCACCAAATAGGCTTAATAACTTATTAAATTTAACCTTAATTGCATCAATGGCATTATCTTTCTTAGGATTATCTACTTTTATTTTTTCACTATCACGCTTATTAGGATTTGTTACAGTCAATGTTACATTGTACATCCCCTTTTTAATTTCATGTACAGGACTAAGCTCGAAATTGTACTTACTAAAAAGGTCGTTTGTATGATTCTGTATTGCTGGATTCCACGCTGGATATTTTAATGGTAGTCCACCAACTTGTAAAAGAGACTCTAGTTTTATACCCCCCTTCAACTTAAAAACAGAGGAATCAAACCCTTGGCGTGTTGCAGGGTCATTATAACTTTCACTCACCAATATATACTTAACAGTTTTGCTGTCATCAACAGGACCCTCTTTCAAAGCCGCCATAAAACTTATAGAATCTAAGTCAACCACAAGATTTGCATTATTTATATCAAGTTCCTTAACAAGCATTGTACCATTTATTTTCGGCAGAATTTTGTCTCGCTTATCATACAATGTAATAACTTTTGCATCATGGGTATGAACCATTTCAGTACCAAGTCTAAGCTCAATTGGCACTGTCTCACCGCTTGATTCAACCCTTCTTATATCACTAAAAAACTCTAGTTGTGATTTTCCAAATACATATTCAATAACATCATCCTCTTCCACAGCAGTAAGCTGTCTATCTTTATTAACAGCATCATTAAATATATGTGGTAATCCTTTTTTCAAAATATTCTCAATACCAGAATCCTTTTTATACATCTGCTTGTCCTTAAAATCATGCATAGCGTCCGATAGCGCCAATAGAGCTAATGTTCTAGTAAAATCTGCATTACCTTTATATCTGGTATCAAATCCAGTGATTTTATCACCACTCATCTAATAGTATCTCCGTAAATTATTTACATTTTACTATTATTTAACGTGTTCCATTATACAGCATTACAGCACTTATAGCAGCCAATACCTGCACAACAATGTAACCAAACAGCTCTGTTAATGATAAACTACCATTATAGAACATAGCAATACTTATTGCCGGGTTCACATGTGCACCCGATACACCTCCAATTAAAAATATAATAGCTGCCAAAGTTAAACCGGTAATTATAGCGCCACCGCCAGAGGCCAAAACCGCCATCATAAGTGCAAAGGTACCAAGAGCTTCTGATAAAAGTGCAACAGGCTTTACCATTTCTATTATACTCTATGAAAAATGTCTACATATCTGTTGAAACTCGTTATCAAGGGCATTATGACTATTAAGATTAATTTTCTCAGTATCTGTCTTAATATGCAGAATGTGCCCTCCATTTTCACCTTTTGAAAGATTGATTGACTGAATAACACGATAAGGGAAGAAGAACTGCTTGGTCCCCGCCGTTACACTAAACCCATGCATATAGGTTTGCACCGCTAATGAGGGTGGAGGGCCTTTGGCCCCCTCTTCAATTGGTGTTACTGACACTGACATATCCTAAAGTTACTACGCCACCCATGTTTAGAATGCCAGCACCAACAACCTTTACATATATCAATCCAACTATCTCCATTAATAGTAACTCGATCCGGTTCTCGAGTAAATGCGATGAGCAGCAGACATTTATTCTTAAAAGTCGGATTACAACTATTGACCGGGCAGGCAATGAAATTCTGATTTTCTTAACGGATAATCAGATTGTTCAATTGATTGACTGCCCTAAAGAGACCTATGCCCTAATTGTTGATTCACTTTAATCATGCTTGAACCCGTATTTACGACCAATATAGTTGCGGTCAGACATGTAGATACTTGATTTAGCAGGGGTAGTACGCTTAGAATAAGTGGCAATAGCCTGTAACATACGGTATACCGTTAATGCGCCGTACGCATTAACAGCACGCTTTAATGCAGAATGACGCTCTTCAGTGCTCTTTGTGCTGCTATAACCATGCTCCTTGAGCTTACCGGGCTTTAGAGGTCCGATACCCTTGCTCCCATGCTTATTAGTCCATTTTCCCCGCTCACCACGGTTCTTGATACAGGCGGAGGTGACATGTGCACGACGCACATGTACTCCGTTTTTACGAGTGTAACTCTTACGTGAATAAGAGCGGCGTCTAATTGTACGACCAGCGCAATGTGATGCCATTTCTACTATAACCTAAATATTTTACACAATATATATCCAAATGCAGTCAAAAGAAAACCCCCGTACAACCTATATTAACAATTTATATTACGAGGGCTACTCACAGGGGTTCAAACATGGATATTATACTGGCGCAGCCCTTACCTGTATTCTTACAATAGCCTTCCAGAAGATATATGAAAAATATAGGCTTTAACATATTCTAAAGGATCTCTTTGTTATATAATTAATGGAGGCCAAACCAATTGTACATGTCCCTGACGATGTTCATCTTACATATGATGGAATTCATGAGTATATTAAACACGAGGACCACTTAATTACACCACCATCAACTGCTCTAACCCCAATTGAGGAGGTTGGATGCGAATGTAATGAATTCAATCCAGACTGCAATAATTGTCAGCACCATGCATATAAATATGCTCTTTATTTGGAGAGACTTAATGTTAGTACTAATTCAAAGCTGAAGGAGGTAACAGAGGCCTATAACTCATTCCGCTCTGCTGTTTCTGAAAAACTGTATACAAATTATGTTAGCGGACTTAATACAGGAATTGTTCTCGGCTCAACAGCAACTGCCGTTTTTACAGTAGCCACAGTCTATATCTTAAAGTATTTTAAGCGTATATAGTAGAATGACTCTAGGACGCATGTCTATAATTCATAAGGGTTTGGCAAAAAGTTGGGTTTCAGGATTTTTCTCGGGGTTCACTATTGGCGCTGCATTAACAGTTTTTATTATGAAAGGTTTAAAACAAAATAACTAGTTATAATAAAAATACAATGGCTATGAATCGTATTCGAAGAGAGCTTATCGATATCCAGAAAGATCCCCCAACTCATATAAGTGCCGGCCCTAAAGGTGATAACTTATATGAATGGGAGGGTACAATTGTTGGCCCCTCCGATTCACCTTATCAAGGTGGTCTTTTCCAACTTCACATCCTCTACCCAATTGACTATCCTTATAAACCACCTAAAGTTACATTTAAAACTCGTATCTACCATCCGAATATTGCACCTAGTGGTGCCATCTGTCTTGATATCTTGAAGGACCAGTGGTCGCCTGCACTTACTATTAGCAAAGTGCTGCTCTCTATTGCATCTCTTATGTGTGACCCGAACCCGAAGGACCCACTTGTTCCAGAGGCCGCTGATATGTATGAGCGGAATAGGCCCGAGTTTAATCGTATTGCGGCCGAGTGGACACAGCGTTATGCATAAGAGCAAAAAATGAATATTCATAATTATTATTGAATATATTAAGGCAAATATAATGACAATCGGATATACACTACTTGGCTATGGTATAGGCTGTGCCTTAGGTGCAGGAATATACTCCTATATAGGACATCGTAAGCGTATGCCAAAATTTAGTATAGAAATTTGTAAGCATTCTGTCATCGATTATAAAACATATGGTATTGGTATAATTTATAATCAACATAATAATCCATATGTACATAGTAAAGATACAAAAAACCTAGACTGCCTTTTAAAAAAAGGATATAGATATAATAGAAAGAGTGATTATTATAGGTATGAATATGATCTCTTATTGTATGAATTTTGGAAGGAGGATAAAGATATAGATATTAATGTATTCCTGGAAGATTGTTGTGAATGTAATGTACATACGAACATTAAATATAAGGAGAAGAGTTTCTTTGGCGATGAATATAATTATAAGAAAAAACAGATTTCATGGAATACTAAACATGTATCAGAAGAAGAGAAATGGACAAAGGTGTAAAAATTTGACCCCCTGCTGCTCATCCACTTAAAGGTACACAAGCCATGGCTGTTAACAAGCGTCTCCTCACTGAACTCAAGGCCCTCAAGGCCGAAGCCAATTCTCTTAAGATGACCGTTGATTGCGCAGAAGATAACCTTTATCAGTGGTATGCAACAATTACTGGTGCAGAGGGGACACCCTATAATGGGCTCATCTACAAGCTGAAGGTTGAATTCCCTAATAACTATCCTTTCGCCCCTCCCAAGCTGCAATTCCTTAATGGTATGTTCCATCCCAATGTTGATAATGAGGGTAATATCTGCCTTGACATCCTTAAGGATAAGTGGTCACCTGTCCTCAATCTCACTAAGGCCCTTCTCTCTGTTCTCGCTATTATGGCGGAGCCAAATCCTAGCTCTGCACTAAATATGGATGCTGCTACTCTCTTTACATCAAATATAGATGCCTATACAGAGCGGGTAAAGAAGGAGATTCTCCCATTGCATGCATCTGGGCCACCAAAGTCTGCCTAAGCCTGAAACACAATACTAAAATAAAAAGATGTTTACTAAATCTCTTTTTATGTTAGGCTGTTTTGCAACCAGTTTTGCCGCCTCGACCCTTACATATATTATCATGGACTCACGCCCACGGAAACCTTGTGGGTGCCTCGGCGGCGCCACCAATACATCCCCCCAAGAACAATGGCGGCCCCAGATGCCACCCCTGCCACGTAGCCGTTAACCCAACCAATCTTAAATGTCTTATTTAACGGTGTGCTAATATGAGTATCCATCTTTTTATTGAAAAAATCACTGACAGTGTCAGTGATTTTTATAGTAGTCTCTTCAGGTAATACAGTATTTAGAATAGCTGCCAATCCCGCAAACTGTAACATCTCTACTTGCCCCTACGTTTATTGTTCTTAAGCAAATAGTAACCAAAACTGGTCCCAACTACACCTAAAATAACCCCAAGGCCAATACTACTGTTAGTTGCATTAGATATCTCACGTGTCCCACCACGCTGTGCACATTCCTGCATTCTGCCAAAGATAGAGCAAGCGATTCTTGCACCTGAATTTCCCGTTGTTAAACTATCCTCGTGACCACCTTTGCCTAAATCATCTTCATCTGCGTGTACTATAAGAGTACGTCCCCAGAGCTCATCCACATTAACACCCTTTAAAAAATAGGCTCTAGTAAACTCCCCATTCTTATTTGGCTCAATATTTCCCAAATCACCTGTGTGACCATGACCATAATCACCATGTGCCACCTTCTCTTTTGACCAATGTGTACAGGCCCCATGACAACCATCACCTCTTAAATCACCAGCTGTATGAATATGAAATCCATGCTTACCTGCAGGTAGTTTCGTAAAATGTACCTTTAGCCGTATGCCATTATTGGCAGCCGACGCAACCGCCTCACCAATAACTGGTCCTGTTTTAAACACTGCTACAGCCATACTCTAACTATAATCCAGATTTTTTACTATTAAGCCATTTATCTAGTGTTCCTGACCTAACACGAACTTTTCTACTCCCTAAAAATCTCTTACGCTGCTCGAGAGCAAATGCTCGAGTATGCTTCTCAATATTTTGCCAGCAGCCCAGCGTCTCATCCCTGAAGGCCGCCTCTTGCACCCCTCGTCCCTCTGCTCTCAAAGGCTCGAGCGCTCGAGTGTTATGTGATGACCAGTGCCACCATATTCCAGCCTTCATCTCAGCCATAGTATAACCTGGATAATGTAATATGTCAGGGCAGCAATGAAAGTCTATTGCCTCATCTAGTAAATGTTCTTTCACATCAAACAATTCAATATCATTTAACTCTACTGATAAAACCTCCTCCTCAATAACTAATTGTCCTCTTATAAAACGCCCTGCAAGACGCTTCAAGAATCCCACATCAAATGCCATTCCACCTGCACCGGCTCGTAACATTATTGCATAATAGCCGAGAGCCTTGTCTTCGGGTACCTGCACCATTACACCCTCAGGCTCCTCCTCCAAATCATAACGAACATTAGCTTCACATGCAGTTGCCAATGCATCCATTATCACTTGAAGATCACCCTCTCTTAAGATATATCCCTTACCAACAGCATACATTAGCCATATAACATATACATAGGACCAGACCTGTAGAGTGCTATCCTCTAAAAGTATAACTGCAATACGCCGCAATGCCTCGCTTGGATCTTGCGCTAAAAGTTGCAGACCTGTGGCTAATACTGGTACCAACTGTTGCCGCCGCATAGCCTTCTGTAGATTACTTTTAAGGATATGAATATTATAGTCATACACAGCTTTTGACTGCCATGCTGGCTCCCTCTGCATAGTATCATATAACACTAAAACCTCTTGTCCCAAGATAGGGTCCCGTAACTGTATTGTTGCAGTCCATGTTGGCTTCACCTCCGGTTTACCTAGTGATATTCCCTCCTCCGTTCTCGTTAACTGTATTGGCATGGTTGGCTCTACTAACTACCTTTAGGGTGCTTCATTTTTAGTACCCTAATAGTAGGTGATGCCGAGAAGAAAGACGAATAGGCGCAATAATAGACGCAATAGGCGTAATACAAGACGTAACAGACGTAATAGACGTTATGGTGGTGCTGAAGAGCGTCCGACATTTAAATTTAGAGTGTTGTTAATTAATGGAAGACATATTAACAATAATAGTAATAATAATAATAATAACAATATGAATGTTAATAATAACAATAACAATAATAATATTGATGACCTTGATGGAGGTGATTATTCTAGAGAGGTAATTGCTTGGTATTATGCGAATCAAGGTGATACAGAAGAGTTCTTTCAAATGCAAGATATTAATTTAAGATATGATCCACAAGAGAGAGTCTTCATCGGTAGTTATAGACCTACCAACGGATTTGAAGCAGCCGTTTCTATTAATATGTATGTCGACATGGATGATGATGGTAATCATCCAATTATAATTAATGGTATTAAATATAATATTATGGGTTTCCTTGTATAAAAAACTGATTGCCAGCAGATCTGAATGTTAAGGTAAGCCAAACCGAATGACCGACTACCTAACTGTTATCAAGCCAACTGACGCCGTTCAGATGCCCGCTGAACCTGCTGCCGTGTATCCGTATCCTCTGGACCATTTCCAGATTGCGGCGATTGCAGCTATTGACCGTGATGAGAATGTTCTTGTCACCGCCAAGACAGGTTCTGGTAAAACCCTTGTAGGTGAGTACCAGATTGCCCATAGCTTGCGTAAAGGTCGCCGTGTATTCTACACCACCCCCATCAAATCCCTATCCAATCAAAAGTTCCATGACCTGAAGACAGCCTTCCCCGAGGCCAAGGTCGGTATTATGACAGGAGACATTAAGTTCTGCCCTGATGCCGATGTAATTGTAATGACCACTGAGATTCTGCGTAACATGCTTTACAAGCAGGGTACAGCCACTGCCACACTCGGCCTTACCGCCTCGCTATCTCTTGATGGTCTTGATGCAGTTGTCTTTGACGAATGCCACTACATCAACAATAAGGAGCGTGGTCAGGTTTGGGAGGAGACAATGATTCTTCTGCCTTCTGAGGTGAAACTGGTGCTTCTTTCTGCAACTATCGCCCGCCCTGACCTCTTTGCAAAATGGGTTGGTGCTGTCCGTCAGCGTCCTATCTCTCTTATTGCAACCACACACCGTGTTGTACCTCTAACACATTATGCCGCCCGTTTCCAAGACGGGGAACTGGCCCTCACTGAGATTATGGCCACAGGCCCAAATGGCAGCGAAGTCTTTGACCCTAACAGTTACAGGAAGTGGACCGAGGCCAAGCGCCAAGACTGGCTCAAAGAGAAGGATAGCAAACAAGCCGCATCAGGTCGTAAGCAAGAGGTTGCACAGGCCAAGGCCGCAGCAGCCGCCTCTAGTCACGGTACTGAGATGGTTCACGGTGTGCCAGTAACCACCGAGAAGTTCCGCATTCATTCATTTGTCCATCAACTAAATGAGTGCGTAGCTGCTCTTAAGCGTAAAGACCTGCTACCTGCACTCTTCTTCGTCTTCAGTCGTGCAAAATGCGAAGAATACGCTGCTGCCATTCAAGATTCCCTTATTGATAGCAGTGACACTGCAGCTGTTAAGCATATTATTGACTATCATCTGCGCAACCATAAAGGATTGCAAGAGACTGCTCAATACTGGGCTATTAAGTCACTCCTAGAAAAGGGTGTTGCATTCCATCATAGTGGCCTGCTGCCTGTCCTGAAGGAGATTGTAGAGATTCTGTTTAGCAAGGGACTCGTAAAGGTGCTCTTCGCAACCGAGACCTTCGCTGTTGGTATCAATATGCCTACTCGTACAGTTGTATTCACCGACCTGAAGAAGCATGATACTGGTGGCCTGCGCTGTCTACATACCGATGAGTACATTCAGATGGCGGGTCGTGCTGGGCGTCGTGGAAAAGATGTACGTGGTCATGTTATCTATCTGCCGGCTAGGGAACCCCTCCAACCACAAGAGATGCAGTCTACGCTCTGCTCAGGGATGCCACAGATTCAGAGTAAGATGAGCTTCAGCTATGAGTTTATCTTGAAGACCTTCCATGCTGGCAATGATATGTGGCGCAACGTTCTCGAGAACAGCTACTGGTATGAGCAGCAGCAGCACAACATTAAGGTTATGCAAGGTGAGGTAGAAAAAGCCGAAGCCAACCTCAAGAGATTCATGGAAGAGAAAAAGTTTAGTCCCATCATGGTGGCTGAAATGGCCATTAAGGAGGAGCTTGAACTTGCATGCAAGTCTTCCGTTAATGCTGAGCGCAAGGTGCATCAGCGTGCCCTGGACCAATGGAAAAATAAGCATTTTGGTCCCGTCTGGGCAAACGCAGAGGAGAACTGGCCCAAATACAAGGCTATCTGCGCTACTATTACACAGAATCGCAATATCTACAAGGCACAGCAGGCAGAGTTGACCGACCCAATCTCCCTCCTTGCCCCTAAGCTAGAGTACCTGCGATTCACGGGCTATTTGGAGGATGATCTTAAGACACTAACCCCTAAAGGTGTTCTCGCTACGGAGGTGAATGAAGGCCACTCTCTTATTATGCCGTCGCTACTCCTATCTGGTGTCTTCAAAGATCTTGAACCCAAAGAGATTGTGGCCCTTCTCGCTGCCTTTATTGCTGAAAAAGATGAGGAGGATGAATCAAAGCCCGAAATGCCAACAGATGTCCTCCATGATGCATATGACGAGCTGTGGCGGATAATGATGGGCCTGCTGAAATGCGAGACCCCTCAGGTTGAACCTAATCAGGACCCAAAATACTGGTCCCTTGACCCTCTAATGGTACATGTAGCGTACGACTGGCTTAATGGTCGTCCTACCAAGGAGATTTGCGAGAGCTATGAGCTATTTGAGGGCAATCTTACGAAGATTGTGCTCAAACTGAGTAATATTGTTGAAGAGCTGAACTCCCTTGCAACCTTTACGGCTGATGTTAACCTTCTAGAGAAACTTGCAGCTGCTCAACCACTACTTGTACGGGATATTGCTGTTCCAGACTCCCTCTACCTGCGTATCTGATTATTATAGTATGACCAACAACATAAAGTAAGAAAAACACCCAAAATAAGTCCCTGAATCATGCCTAACGAATATTCATCTAAACATGCCTCATTAATTTTTTCAATTGATTGATACTCTACCAGTTCAATATAATCATCCATTTCTTAATTATATTCTACTAAATATTTTTAAATTGTTATTTAATAGAATATAAATGTCTACAGATCCTGCATATTTTACTAGTTCAGCTCAAAGATACCTCGCCAAAGCACATATGTATCATGCTAATGGAAAAAATAATATAGCAGCGCAGTGGTTTGGTCTGTATCGCAAGGCTACCGCACAAGCAGCTCAAGCGAGAAAAACCGCCCGCATAAGAAGATTTTTAACAACTCAAGCCCCCCGCACACAATCACATGTAGCTGAGATAAGTACTATAAATCCACTAAATCCATCTAATACCACCTTACCTCCACAAGTACCTAATAGCAGTGTTAATAGTGTATCAACTAAAAAGTGTGGACCATTAGGATGCACTATTATGGGTGGTAAACGTAGACGCACAAATCGTAAGCGCACAAATCGTAAGCGTACTAATTGCAGGCGCTAAACACCATCTTCTCTTTCCAATTAATTAGTCCCGCATTATAGAAGTATTTGACCCTTACACTAGAGCCTACAGGCTTATCACAAGGAGCAATTTTAATAATCATAGACCATGATGGTACCCATAGTCTAGTTTTATCAGTAGTTGTATCTAGCACAATACACTCGAGAGTTTTGTTTTCAGATCCCAGGAGTTCCATAAATCTGGCAGCACGCTCAAACTGCTTTGCCGCCTTTGAGGTCCAGTTCATGCACTCGAGCATCACTCTCGAGATAGGCCCCTCCCTCCCTTCATTTAACACCTTTACAAGAATACGCTGATTATACATATCACAATAACGACGAATAGGCGAGGTCACCTGAAGATACGGCCTCCAACCAAATCCATAATGGACACCCTGTACATCATATTTTGCTGCCGAGGAGGCCAGACGCTCTGCTAGTACAGGATCTAGACCCACTAAACGTTCAGCCTTGGGTCCAGAATGTACACGGAGAACCCCACCTTTCCCAGCAATCAGTTCAGCTGCACGCAGATTATAGAACACCATTAGCTCTGAAACCCATTCATGCGTGTCATCTACCTTCCGTCCTGCAAGCTCCTCCACAAACGAAGCCAAGGTAGCCACAGGAAAGTCGTCGGCATCTCTTATTGTATCATAAGTGTATGAACGCTGATTAACCACAGTGAATTTACCAAACTCAACATCCGTAATCCTGTAACCGACATCATTCTCGGGGATATAATGCAGCTCTAGTCCAACAATCTGCCGTGGTGAACCAGGCACAAGTGAGAAGAGAGATTCAGAGTAGGCCTCAGGCAACATCGGCTTTATTGCCCGCCCCCCATCATAAATTGTCTGCAGAGTCCGTCGTGCATATATGTCCAGAACATCATCTTCTATAACCCAATCAGTCAAATCGGAGATACCAATAACAATGGACCAGGTGTTACCCTTATTTCTCTTCATACAGATAATATCATCAATATCACGACATCCCTCAGGGTCAATATTAATGATATGCCAGCCATTATCTAAATGTATGCGGCTTGGACTACTAACACGGCGACTCTGGTGTGCTGCTGTTACATTTGCTTTACACCATGGACTGGCGGTATGAGCAAGAGCAGTCTTCTCAGCAGCAAAATCTCCTGCAACACCGAGAACCCTATCCAGATTTGCCCGAGGAAGATGCTCTTTCTCAGGCCAGTCTGCAAAATCCACTATACAAATTCTATTCACCGACCGGTCCTTTTCACTACATCCAACCCTCATGGGTGGATAGCGTCGGTCAAATGGGGTAAAGAGATAGATGGGTGCGCCACGACTGGTCATCCCATAAATCGTCTTACTATTTAATTGTAGTACACCCGCCAACTTCGGATGCTGATCACGCTTTACTAGTACACACTTATCATCCGTTAAGGTAACAGTATCACCAACAAGAGCTTTGCCAGCCTTCTCAGCACCCTCAAACTCCAAAACAGTATCATTGGCTTGGTTTATGAGCCTGAAGCTCTTGTAATTGTTGGTCCACAGAGTGTACATGGCTTGTTACCAGTAGCACATCATAAATATCCAGGTCATTTTTTTTCAAGGTAACTATTATTTAATCAATTTATAAGAAGAAACAACTTTACTTGGTCTGAAAATACACGCAGAGTCTACATCTATTGAATCATACCATCCATATTTATCATGATAAGTCATCAAATTAATTTTGTCCTTTTGCATATAAGGTGTAATTAATTGTTTCTTATTTTTATTAAAATTCCTAAAAATAACTCCATCATACTCTTTACAAATCTCTTTCCATTTAATTGTCAAAAATTTTATAGATTTATCTCCATAGTTTTTAATTAAATTATTAATATCAGCAACACTATCAACAATTAAGAGATTAGCATCTCTTTTCAAATAAAAAGCATATTTATATTTTACATCTTTTCTCCTATTAGGCATCTCAGACTCTAGCCAGTTTAACCAATCATTACCCATACCTAACCATAAACCAAAGGGTTTCATTCCAGATTTTTTATACTGTTTTGAACAGGTTTCATCATCTACTAATTCTTCAACTTGTTTATTTGATAAATGAATCCATGGCATTTAATATACATACATATTTTTGCCGTATCACTTTTGGTTAGGCAACTGTACCATCTCAATCCGCTTCTTATTACCTGTAATCAGCTTACCCTGCGTCATGATACGGGGTGCAATACACATCGTCTCCAGCTCCTGAATCAGCAACTTGCTTGCATAAGGGATCTGAATCGCCGAGAAGTTGGTTGTATTCCCACATGCACGGCACTCCCAGATACCAGCCTCTGGATTAGTAATGGCAATGAGGCCACAGTCACGACAGACATGGCAAGGGAAGGCATCTGAGCACTCCATGAAACGCTCCTTCGTAAACTCCGTAATACCATGTGCAGCAACACAGTCACGCTCCATCTCTCCGAAACGTAGACCACCATCACGTGCACGACCCTCCGCAGGCTGACGAGTCAACATCACAAGAGGACCTGATGCACGGCTATGCAACTTATCCGCAGAGCAGTGACGCAGACGCTGGTAATAGCAGGGGCCAATGAAGATAGCGGTTTCCATCATACGACCAGTGAAACCGTTGTAGAGAATCTCGTTACCATAGGGCTCCATACCGTACTCATCACGCAGAATCTTAGCAATACTATCAACACTAACAGTATTGAAAGGGGTACCGTCACCCAGGGCACCTGCCATACAGCAGGCTTTGCCGAGCAGTGTCTCCATCAGCTGTGCAATAGTCATACGTGAAGGGATACAATGAGGGTTAATAATCATATCGGGCACCATACCACCAGCGGTGAATGGCATATCCTCAGGATTGAGAATCATACCCATAGTACCTTTCTGACCATGACGTGAGCTGAACTTGTCACCAATCTCAGGAATACGGTCCTGGCGAGTACGAATCTTCACGAAGCTGTAACCCTCGCCATTACGGTTCTTGTAAATCCTGTCAACATAACCCACCTCATTATTACGAGGGGTACGACTGACATCACGATAACGCTTTGCGCCCGCAGGCACTACCGTACCTGTTGCAACACGAAGAGGAACCACCTTACCAATCAGTACATCATCGGGTCCAACATAGGTGTTTTCAGGTACGAAACCATCTTCACCCAACTTCTCATAGTTGGCATGCTTCATCTGCTTTGTTAGTGCAGGGTCAGGACGACAGAAACGCTCCTCCTCACCACTTGACTGGTTCTTACGCTCCTCATCCTTATAGGTTCGGTAGAAGATTGAGCGGAAGAGACCACGGTCCAGAGCAGCACGATTCATCATGTTACTGTCTTCCTGATTGTAACCTGTGTAGGTCATAATGGCGACAATGATGTTTTCACCTGCAGGCAACGACTGTGCCCCATACACCTTACTCATGAAAGGGCTCACCATTGGGACCTCATTGTAGCAAAGTACATGTGCCATAGCGTCAAAGCGCTCCTGGAAATTCAGGGCATGCATACCCATCGCCTGCTTACCCATTGAACTCTGATAAGCATTACGAGGTGACTGATTATGGTCAGGGAAAGGGATGTTACTCGCAAGTGCGCCAAGTGCCGTTGAGGGATGAATTTCTGCATGTGTATGAGTTGACCCAGTATCCATGCACTCTTCACTCATCATAGCAATAAGTGTCCCCTCCGTTTCACCTGCATCAATATATTCAATCAGATGATTACCAGAGGGGGTCTCCCACTCCAGCATCTTGTTCCATTCAGTAATGGCCTGTACCTGTGCCTTCAGCTCGCCGCTCTTATCGGCGGCAATCTCCCTAAGGGTAGGGGCATAGTACAAAGGCCGAATTACACGACCAGCCTCAGTGGTGATCCAGAGCTCCTTGAACTGCATCTTCCAGACAATACCTGTATAACGGTGGATAATGCCTGCACGCTTAGCATCACGAAGAGTGTTCACTGTCCGTGTTGCATCAGCCGCCTTAAGGGTACCAATCCAGGCCCCATTTAAGAAGACACGGGTCTCAGCCTGCTTATCACTAACTGTAGTGTCACGCAGAGGACGGAGTGTACCCATTGTATCAAGGAAATCCTTAACAACCGCAGGGCTGCTGAAGATGCTGACGAAGGCTGTACTGCTGAAGTTCTTCACTACACCTACAGTACCACCCTCTGGAGTCTCACATGGGCAGATAAAGCCCCACTGCGTATTATGCAGCTTACGAGGCGCAATCAGCTTACCAGTCTTCTCAATTGGGGTTGAGATACGACGCAAATGTGAAATGGCCGACATGTAGTTCAAGCGATTAAGCACCTGACTGACACCAATCTTTGCAGCACCACCCACCTTCAGAGAGCCGAAGTTACCTGTGGCCATACTGCTCTTCAAGTTGACATCCATAATGGTACTCTTAATGATTTTCTGAATGTTATTGATATTCACAATCTCCTCAAAGTTGTTATTAGCACGCCAGGACCCACTGTGAATCTCTTTACCAAGGGCCGCCCGAATATCCTTCACCATACGACTGGAGAAGGTTTTACGGAACAGGTCGGCTAGCAGGAAACCAGGGATATCCACACGCTTGTTAGGATAGGCATCACGGTCATCATTAGGAATGCGGTTCCAGGCAACCCATAGCACCTTGCGGCACATGTGTCCTAGGAAACAGGCCTTCTCATAATCCTTGTCAGCCCCTCCAATATGAGGGAACAGCTCCTCGGCCAGAATCTCATTGATGGCGACGTTGCGCTGATTACGCACCGACCAGGTGATGAAATGATGAGAGAGCCATGCATAGGCATCTGCCTGCGTGCGCACCTCTGCTGCCTCCTCAATACTCTCAGCGAGAACACTGTTAAAGGTGGTTTCGGTCTCATCGGGTCCGAGAATCAGGTCAATGATATCACGGTCGGCCTCTACACCGAGGGCACGGAACAGGATGAACAGAGGAATCTCAGTCTTGACACGAGGGACATTTGCACGCAGTAGGAGAATCTGGGGATTCTTAGGGTGATAGACAATGCGAACAGCATTACTCTTAGGAACCTGGTCATTATCGGGACCAATACACTTAATCTCTACAACCTCCATATCAC
>JACCDX011840264.1_pt1 | contig 63986 bp, 118 predicted proteins | sample 7449681 | NCBI WGS metagenome assembly JACCDX01 (sample SAMN15323450, study PRJNA562643) | freshwater metagenome | isolation source: river surface water | place: USA:Blue River Watershed | collected 2017-08-18
CTAAGTGATTTATTAATTTATAAGACGATTCTTCAACAACATCAACAATTTCAGATTCATAATCTTCTAATTCTTTATTAGGTCTAAGTGTTGATATTCTTTTATTATAAACTTCATTTTTATTAAATGAATATCTTAGTTGTAGATTACCTCTCCAAATTTTTTCAACTTGTTTAAATAGTGATATTCTTATTTCCTGAGACTTGAAATTACCTTGTGTATCATCATCAATATCATATTCTTGGTCTTCACTATCAGTATTTACTTTATTAATTTCAAATTCCATATCAATCAATTCAGCTAAACAATCTTCAATTAATAAAGTTTCCTCTTCAGTTAAACTATATGATTCTTTAATATCCTCAACTTTAGTAATACCTTTAGCAGGTGCTAAATCTCTCATATCAGTTACTTCAGAAGGATTTCCCTTTTTTCTTCTTTCTTTCTTAAATGTAAATCCGATATCACCTGAACCTTCAGTTCCAGCTGTTCCAGCCAAAGCACCTGGTTGAGCAGCGACCACAGCACCCATTCCGGAAGTTGATGAAGCGGTAGAGACCGCGTTCTCTAAAAACTCTTTATATCTTTTAATCTTTTTCACCAACTAAAGTTGTTTTTTCTATATATTCAGAATCACAAATAGGACAGTTTGTTTCTATTTTATTATAAGTGAAAAACTCATTATCACAATCACAACATTTCCAAAACCATTTTATCTTAGGTGGGAAAATTTCAGATGTTTGAGAAACTATTTTTTTATCATAAGCATAACTTGATCCAGCCCACCAATCAGATTCTAAAAATTTAAACAAATGTTTCATCTAATTATATATTAAATTAACTAATTTTTTTTATCTTTGTAAAAATTTACCACTATGCCAAATTGGTCATTTAACACATTTACTGTAACTGGAAATAAAAGTGATATGAAAGACTTTTATGATTCAGCACTAAAACCAAATATTAATAATGAGATATCCTTTTCATTTTCTAATGTTTTTCCCATGCCTGAAAAAATTAAGAACACAATATCACCTAGTTCATCGGCTTTAGGAAGAAAATGGATGAATGAAAATCTATCTACAAAAAGAGATGAGAAGTTATCAGAGATATTAGATGAAGAAGATAGTCACCCAGATTTAATTCCTGTTGAAAATAATACTCCTGAAAAATGTGAGTCGCTTAAATTAGAATTCGGTGCTGACAACTGGTACGATTGGAATATAATTAAATACGGAACAAAATGGGATTGTGAAGTTTTATTAAGTGATAGTGTAAAAGATGATGAACTATTTGAGTGTTCATTTGACACAGCTTGGTCACCACCTGCTAATTTTTTAGCAAATCTACAAAATAAATTTCCTAAATTAGATATTAAACTTATCTTTGATTTAGAAGGATCAGATGAGTGTGGCATGTTTATTACCGAAAGAAGCGAAGATGAGGTTACACTATCTTATCAACAAGACGAGGTGAGTTATATTGGATCAGATGGTAGAGATATCTATTACGATAATACCGATGGAGAGTGGCACTATCATGAAGATGATGAGATTTGTGAAGACTATATGCAAACGAATCCCTTTTATGAAAATTGATCTACATGGTATAAAACACGAAAATGTAAGCAGACACTTAGATGTGTTCTTCTGGGAAATGATGCAGAAAGGGGTTTCTCAAGTTGAGGTGATAACAGGCATCAGTAACAGAATGAAAGAGATTGTTAAAGAAACTTGTAAAGATTATAATTTTGAGGTTATAGAAAACACGATTAATATTGGTTCAGTATTCGTAAAGTTAAATTAAATCTTAAATGTATAACTTTTTCTATGATGGTCACAAAGACCAAATTCCTTGACCGATTCTAGGTGTTTTTTAGTTAAATAACCCATATTATTTTGCCAATCATATTGTGGGTACTCTTTTGATAACTCAACCATAATATCATCTCTTGTTACTTTTGCCAAAACAGAAGCAGCCGCTATTGACATAAATTTATCATCTCCTTTTACAACAGTTGAATGTTCAATATCTTTATACTTATTAAAGTAGTTTCCATCTATTATAAGATACTCTGGTTTTACATTTAATCCATCGACTGCTCTATGCATCGCAAGCATTGTCGCCTGTAAAATATTAATAGAATCAATCTCTTGTGGAGTTGAAATCGCGACACTATAAGATATAGCATGTTCTTTTATATAATCAAAGACTTCTCTTTTTGATTTTTCATTCATTTTTTTAGAGTCTCTTAACTTAGAGTGTGAGAATCCCTTTGGTAGAATAACCGCAGCTGCTACAACTGGTCCAGCTCCGCATCCTCTACCGGCTTCATCAAGACCACATTCTAAAATACTTCCAGAGTAATTTTCATTTAACATATCAATTCTATTGATTTTTTATTTTTAAGTTGGAAATTTTAATATATAACCTAAATTTTACTTATCAACGTGTTGAAAAAATATTCTGACTTTGTAGGCGAATCAATAGAATTTATTATAGAATCCGATGTGGTTTATTCTGATAAATTTAGATTAGCCCTTAATAAAATCGAAAGTCCAATCTCAAAATCACTTCTAGATATTGAGAATAAAGACTTTAACGTACAATCTAATTTCTTTGACATTAGTGCGGATAAAAATGATACTGTATCATTTACTCCAGATAGAAAAGCTCAAGAAATACTAAAAGATAAAAAAGATTTAGTAAGATTCTCAGGAAGTGCTGGATTCTTAAAACATAAAGAGACTAATCAAGAACTATTTGATAAATTAGGATACACATACACAACAGATGAACCATATAGACCAAACTCATCAGATATTGGTGAAGTGGTTGCTAGAGTTACATCAGAAACTTCAGGTAATACTTATGCTTGGGTTAAGTGGGGTAAAAATCAAGACGGAAGTGATAAAGAAGGTGTTTACAATGTAGATAAACTACGTCAAACAGAAGACAATAAACTTAAACAAATTTTTTCTAGTAATAGACAAGAACTTAAAATTGGTAGAGCAATTAGAGCTTTATTAAAAGTAGCTGATGTAGACTTTGTTGATAAAGACATTGAATCGTTTGTAAATCAGTATAAAGCATTCATCGATAAATTAAACGATAAGTTTTCACTTTTTGAGGAAGTAAAAGGTGATGATATTGCTTATTGGTACAATTACCAAAGATACTATGAAAGAAAAGGAACACTCGGACAATCTTGTATGAGTAATGTTCCGAATGCATATTTAGATATCTATACATCAAATCCTGATGTTTGTAGTTTAATCATATTTAGAAGTGTTGATGATAATGATAAAATAATCGGAAGAGCTTTATTATGGACTATTGAAGACGGTAAAAAATTCATGGATAGAATATACACTATAAATGATTCCGATGTACAGTTGTTTAGGGATTATGCAAAAGAAATGGGTTGGTACACTAAATATTATAACGGTAGTTCAGATAGCAATCAAGCTTATGATCCAAATGGTAGTATGGTAAGACTTAATCTATTAGTAAATATCAGAAAAGGAACTTATAGTTCTTATCCTTATTTAGACACACTTAAATATTGGAACTCAAGTGCTGGAACACTTAGCTCAGAAAAAAGTTCAGGTGATAGAGTACTAGAAGATACTGGAGGTGATTATCTAACAGGATGTGATTACTGTGATGGTGGTGGAAGAACTAGTTGTAGTAACTGTGATGGTGATGGAAACTACGAGTGTTACGAGTGTGATGGTAGTGGTAATGAGGAGTGTGATGAATGTGATGGTAACGGTAGTATCAGTTGTGGAAGCTGTGATGGGGAAGGACACACAGAAGATGAAGAAGGAAATGAAATAGACTGTGGTGATTGTGATGGTACTGGAAAGGTAGACTGCGATGACTGTGATGGTCGTGGATCAGTTGATTGCTCATACTGTGATGGTGATGGTACAAGAGATTGTTACGAATGTGACGGAAACGGATCAGTTGATTGTCCTGAATGTAATTAAAAAAAATAAATAAAATATATGTTACTAAAAGTTGGATCAAAAGGAGAAGATGTTAAAAAACTCCAAGAAAAATTAGGCACAACAGCCGATGGTTCATTTGGACCGGGTACTGAAAAACTTGTAAAAGATTGGCAAACCGCTAATGGATTAAAAGCAGATGGTATTGTAGGAGATGGAACTTGGGCTAAAATGTTTGGTGGTGAAGCACCGGCAGCAAAACCAGTATCAAATGTGGTTATACCTCCTTCTAGTTTTAAATTAGAAGCTCTTAAAGGACATGTTCCTGATGCAGTTATTGCTCAAATTCCTGACACAGCTGCTAAGTTTAATATAACAAACCCACTTAGATTAGCACACTTTTTAGCACAGTGTGGTCACGAGTCTGGTGGATTTAAAGCAGTTTCCGAAAACTTAAACTACTCAGCCAAAGGTTTGTTAGGAACTTTTCCTAAATACTTTAACTCTACAACAGCTGCTCAATATGAAAGAAAGCCTGAGATGATAGCATCTAGAGTTTACGGTAGTAGAATGGGTAATGGTGATGAGGCTTCTAAAGAAGGTTATAAATTCAGAGGTAGAGGATATATTCAGTTAACTGGAAAATCAAACTACACTAACTTTACCAAGTTTATTGGTGAAGATTGTATTGCAAATCCTGATTTAGTTGCAACTAAATATCCTTTAGCGTCAGCTGCATTCTTCTTTGATTCTAATAAATTATGGTCAATCTGTGATTTAGGCTCATCTGATGATGTAGTTACTAAAGTTACAAAAAGAGTTAATGGTGGAACTATTGGTCTCCCTGACAGAATTAAACACTTTAAAGAATACTACGCACTTCTTAAATAATAAAAAAACCCACTTTCAAGTGGGTTTTTTTTATTCTAAAACTTTTTCTAATTTAATATCTCGAATTATCGATTTATATGAATCTGGTGTGACTTCAGATAAAAATGATAATATTTTTTGTCTTGAGAAAAAACAATACAATGTTCTTTTATATATTCCTGAGGTTTTAACACTTTCTGATATTAAGTCTAATGTTAAGTTTGGTTGAAGTCTTAAAATACACTTATAATCTTCATCATTATTTTGCACACTTAATATAAAAGACTGTTCATACTCAGGACCTAAATTAGCCAAACCAGGTGTGAATCCTAAATTGTTAAAAAAATCACTCACTAATTTATATCGAGACCATCTACAACTCATTTTAGTTTCTGTATCATAGAAAGAAAATCTACTTGGCATTGAATCAAATTCATCAACACCTGCGATATAATAATCATCATCTGATAATATCTCACCAATTGTTAAATCTCTTTTTTCATCAACAGAAGAATTTACTTTTTTAGCAGCAATTGATGTGTATTTATCAAATATTAACATCACATCATTACTACTAGACAATTGTTCACATTCTTTTATCATTTGTTGAGATATTTCACTTTTGATGCTATCTACCTCTAAATCTTCAACAAACCCATCCGGTTTACTACCATCATCTATTTCGATGCCTATACTTCCATCTGGAAGAACAACTTGCTTAATATTCATATTAATTGTATATTTTATACATTATTTCACTCATATGACCACTACAGTAATGTTGTATAGCCAATTGTGAATTATCATCTGATATGAATGATGGACCATCCGGACTTAAATCAACAACCTCAGCCATATCATACTTAGAGAAAAATAAAATTCTAGAATCGTGATAAAGAGATACTTTGTCTCTTAATATATCACCAACTATTTTATCATCAAAATGCAACTCTGTGTTCACAGATGGATTAAAATCATTTAGTATTATTTGTAAAGATTTTCTAGAGAGCATCATTCCTGTTCCTGAAGCAAAACCATATCCTTCATCTATTTTGGTAAATATTCTATCATGTGAATTCCATCCTCTATATGGAACACAACACCCTAAATAATCAGGAGTCTCAACCCCATTTATAAATAAAGAAGAAATCATTTCATCAAACCGCTCCGGATGTACAAAAGAGTCTGAGTCTATTTTAACATAGTAATCATATTGGTTATTAGACAAAATATATTCAGACATGTAATGATAATTTTTATAATATAAACCATCTTTAAAATCCGAGTTTTTAGTTATAAAAAAATTTCCCTTAATTTTATAATTTATATTTTGTTCAGGATCAGATAATAATATTTTAACATCATATCCTTTTTCTCTTAATTTTGGAATCCAAGTGGACTCACACTCAATCCAGTTTTTAGAATGTGGATAATTAAATGTACCTGGTACACCTATTAGTATTCTACTTCTATCAAAATAATTCATATTGATTATACATTTTATACCTATCAAATGTTTATTTTTTACAAACAAAACTTATTATCTACTATACAATATCATAGATATAAATTTAAATATTATGAATTACGAAAAAGAATTTAAGAAGTTTGCTTTAAGTGAAGGAATCTCATCAATGAACCTACACTACTATGGGCAACAAGTTGAGAACAGTATGACACCATACATTCTAGAAGAAAGAGAAATGAGAGTTACACAAATGGACATCTTCTCAAGATTAATGAGAGATCGTATTCTTTGGGTAGCTGGAGCGGTTAATGACCAAATGTCTACAATTGTTCAAGCTCAGTTGATGTTTTTAGACTCAACAGAGAAAAAAGATATTACAATGCACATTGACTCCCCAGGTGGATCTGTAAAATCTGGTCTTTCAATGATAGATGTTATGCACTATGTAAAATCCGACATCATCACTGTAAACACAGGAATGGCAGCTTCTATGGGTTCTGTTCTTTTATCATCCGGAACAAAAGGAAAAAGATCATCATTAAAGTTTTCAAAAGTAATGACTCACCAAGTATCTCATGGTACACAAGGTAATGTACAAGACACTCGTATCAATCAATTAGAAGCAGAAAAATATAACTATATTCTATTTAAGATGTTAGGTGAAAATTGTGGCAAAACCTATCAAGAGGTAATTGAATGGTCAAGAAGAGATCGTTGGTACAATTCAGATGAAGCATTATCTTTTGGTTTAATTGATGAGGTTATCGGAGTTAATGAAAAAACAACAATTACTTCAATGTTGGAAGGATTTGATGAGTACTACAAAAATGAGGTAATGAAGTCATAATGAAGACTTACAAAATATCTTTAGGTGGTAGGGGTTCTGAGTGTTTCATATTTCCAATTAATGATTCACAATATCAAGAATTATTAGATGGTGACGTTGAAAATGATAAAATGGAACTTGATACTATTTTAGAATTACTTGAAGTCGAAGATATATTTGACTCTGAGGTTTCAGTTCTAGGAGCTTATAACGATGAATATTACATTACTGTATCAGATGAAAATGGTAATGAAATTTGGAACTCAGAAACTGAAGCAATTGACCACGAGGATTACGAATGGATTGATGTGGAAATAAAAGAAGACTATCTTGTAATAGAGGATTATAGTAAAGGTAATTTTTTTAATTTCTACATAGAAATAGACGACACTGATGATTTTGATCCTAATAAAATAGGATTTATAATAACTGAAGTAGCAGATAGTAGAGATATAATTACCTCTATAAAATATAATGAAGAAGATCTTTCCGACACAAAAGAATTTGATGATTATTGGTCGAAAGGATTTTATTATATTCTTAAAAAAAGATAAAAATAATGAAGAAAATTTTATTTATAACACCACATTTATCAACAGGAGGACTTCCACAATACTTACTTAAAAAAATAGAATCTTTTTTAAGTAAGTATGATGTTTATTGTATTGAGTACTCAAATATTTCTGATGAATTTGTTGTACAGAAAAATAAAATTAAAAGTCTTCTCCAAGAAAAACTGATAACACTCTCAGAAAATAAAGAAATGATTGTTGAATATATCAACTTAATAGCACCGGATGTTGTTCATTTTGAGGAGATACCTGAGACTTTTATATCATCACATATACTTAACATGTTATATGCGAATGATAGAAAGTATAATATTGTAGCGACCACACACTCATCAAACACAGATCCAGAAAGTCTTAGATACCTAGCTGATAAATTTGTTCTTGTTTCGAGATGGAGTAAAAATGTTTTTGACGCTCATTTTCAGAATAGTATACCTTGTGATATATGGGAATATCCTATAGAGAAAAAAATAATCAATAAAAAAGATGCAAAATCTAAGTTAGGTTTTGAGGATGACTATATACATGTTCTTAACATTGGACTATTCACCGCTGGTAAAAATCAAGGTGAAATATTTCACTTAGCTTCACTTTTACAACAGTTTAAAATTAAATTTCACTTTGTTGGTAATCAAGCAATGAACTTTGAGAATTATTGGAAACCAATAATGAAGTCGAAGCCTGATAATTGTATTATACATGGCGAACGAAACGACGTAGAGTTGTTTTATGAAGCATCTGACGCATTTTACTTTTCATCAAATTTCGAGTTAAATCCATTAGTTGTAAAAGAAGCTTTATCATACGAACTACCTACTTTTATCAAAAACTTATCAACATATGATAACTGCTACGATGGTTTGGTAACCTACATAGAAAAGGATGTCAACATAAATATTAAAAATCTTTTGTTGAAGTTATCACCAGATAAAAAAGAGGAAATAATGGGTTGGTTTTCATACGACCAACTTTATGACTTTTTTGTTGGTCAATCTTCAGATGATTCAATTATAGTTGAAATTGGTTCCTTTTTAGGAAAATCAACAAAGTATCTGGTTGATAAAGTAAAAGCATCAAAAAAGAATGCTCATATAGTCGCCATTGATACGTTCAAGGGAACACAAAATGAACAATTTCACTTAGACTACACATCTCAATTTGATGGTGATATTTATCAACAATTCGCAGAAAATGTTGATTTAGAAAGAATAACTGTATTGAAGGAGGATTCCAAAGATGCTTGTAATTATTTCGGAAATGGAACTGTTGATTTTCTTATGATAGATGGTGATCATTCATACGAGGGTGTAACTTCCGATATCTCTAATTATTTCTATAAGATTAAACCAGGTGGTTATATCTCGGGAGATGATTATAACGTTTTTAATTCAACAACAAAGGCAGTTGATGACTTTTTTCAAGGAGCTCAAAGGATATCACCTAATCAAATTAATTGGTACTATAGAATTCCAAGAGTACAAATTGTTCACTTATCTACTATACCAACTTCAGATAGAGCTGTAAAATCAATATCAAATATTAGACACTTAGATAAGTATAATTTCGACATAAAGTTTATTCATAATGAGCCATATCAAGGTGATTTAGATCTTGAAAATTATAGAACTAAAGACACAAGCAATGTCAAACCTTCACACTATGGTTGTTATTTGGCTCACATACAGGCTTTATTAGAAATAGATGAGTATAATTTTGATTACACAATAGTTATGGAAGAGGATGCTTATCTAACTTGTGGTATGAAAGAGTTTGCAGATGCTATACACAAAGCTATTTTTCTCTGTGAAAAAGAACCTATTCACTTCATAGGACTTGGTAACACTAATTTTATGGAAAGTGAGGACTTCAATGATGATTATTATAAATGTTTACATCAAAATTTAGCACACTGTTATTTAATACCAAATAGATATAAGAGATGGTATGTAGATAAGATAAACACTCTAAAATGGGATGTTGCCGACATTTGGTATAATCATGTCTTTTGGACAGATCCAAAACTCAGATTAGCTACTAAAAAGATTTACAGTAAACAAGTTAGTGGATTATCTTTAATTGATAATGTCTACAAAGAATATAAAAATGGATTAATGTTATGATTTACGAGGATATAAAAATTATTAAAGACCTTATTAGAAAACCTAAACCACAAATTTATTTTACTAATATAGTTGGACCTAAGTTAGAGATAAGAAATTCACCTAATGATAATTTTCAAGTGAAATTTATTGATAAAAGTAATAATCAAATTTATCATCAAGGTGAAATAGGTAACGATTGTTGGATAAGCTGCAATGTGTCCTACTACAAAGATTGGAATGTTAATGTCATTAAAAACAATGGCGAAGAAGAGTATAACTTTGACTTGAATTTAAATAATAAATCAGTTTTAATTAGTTTTGAATCTAAAGCTCTCGGTGATAATTTGTCTTGGATTCCATATGTAGAGGAGTTTAGAAAGAAACACAACTGTAAAGTTATATGTTCAACATTCTGGAATCACCTATTTAAGACAGTTTATCCGGACATTGACTTTGTAAATCCAGGAACGGTTGTAGATGGAATAACAGCTCAATATAGATTAGGTTGGTTTTATAACTATGATAAAGAAGTGGACCCAAATAAACATCCGAATAATATAAGATTACAACCTATGCAAAAAACGGCTTCTGATATTTTAGGTATTGATTATACTGAGATAAGACCTAGAATAGCAATGAGTAATAATGTTGAAAAAGAAAATTTAGTTTGTTTAGCTATACATGGAACTTGTCAGGCAAAATATTGGAATAACCCAGAAGGTTGGCAAGTAGTAACAGATTACTTAAAATCTATCGGATACAGAGTAATGGTAATATCAAAAGAGGATGATGGTTATATGGGTAATTATCATCCGAAAGGTTCAGAGAAATTAAAGTCAGGAGCTATAGATTATGTAATTGAGACTTTACAAAAATCAAAGTTGTTTATTGGTATTGGATCTGGTTTATCTTGGCTAAGTTGGGCAACTGGAACTAAAACTTGTATAATCTCTGGATTCAGTTATGAATATACCGAACCTTGTGGTGAGAATATTATAAGAATTAAAACACCAGAAGGAAACTGTACTGGTTGTTTTAATGATCACAAATTAGATCCATCAGACTGGCACTGGTGTCCTGTAAATAAAAATACGGATAACCACTATATTTGTAGCAAATCTATAACACCAGAAATGGTTATAGAACAGATAAAACAGTACTTATAAAAAAACCCTCTCAATTGAGAGGGTTTAGTCTTTTAAAAATAAAAATTATTTTATTTCTTGTTAATAACAGACCAGATGGTACCAGTAAGTGTCATAACACCACCAATAATCTCAGTTACAGTTGCCTCATCAACAAGACCTTTCATAACCACAATACCACCTACGAAAGTAAGAGTGTGTCTTACGATTCCTAAAATTTGTTCTTTAGTAAGTTTCATAGTATTTTTTATTTTTATATATTGAGAAGAAAAAATCTAATTTTTCCATTTTAATATATAATTAAAAATTTCGAGGAAAATGACCTACAAAGATAATACACCCACTTATAATGTTAATAGAAAAGTTGCAAATTTTGGTGATTTCACGGCTAATATAGATGCTGAAAAAGAAAAATTGCAAAAAGTTAAGAGATCTTTTCAACCAAATTCTGATAGACAAAGTTTTCCATCGAATACTAGAAATGAATTTAATCCAGTAACACGTAAAATAACAGCCTATACGGAGGATGAAGTTGAAGACTACTTAGATAAGATTGAAAATTACGAGGAAGTAAAAGAATCAAAATCTGAAAAATCTGAAAAATTAGAAGATTGTCCATCTTACAAAGAATTCAATAAGGCAATTTCTGATCTTAAAAAGATTACCAAAAAAATTCACTCTGAGTTAAAAAGAGGAACTAAAGGTGAAATCGACGATTATATTGAAAAGAAGATTTTTGGTAGAGATGTGTAATTAAACTTTCTGTTTTTTTACATTATAAACCTTATGAAAACACTTTTACTTATTTATTTAATATTTGCAATATTATCAATATCTTTTGCGGTAATTGTTTACTTCTCGATTTTTCTATCTAAAAAATATCCTGACTCGAAGATAGATAAGTTTATTAAAAGACACATCATTGACGAATACAATGGTGATAATTTTTAGATATGTCTTTCAGGATAGGTTCCTTCTACACAAATAATATATCTCACACCATTTAAATCTGGAATATTAGGTAGATTAAAACTGTTGTCGTTTCCACCATACATAACTCCTAAAATTGAAAAAAGTAAAGGATGTCTAGAACTTGATAAAGTTCTACCATCACAAAACATCCATCCTTTTGGCTCAAAGTCACCACCAAATATTTTTATTTCACCTATATAATTCATAAAGTATATATTCAACGTTGATATCCAAATTTATCAAAATCGACTTTATAAATTTCATATATTATCTCTTTCTGATCTTCCGTCAATTGATAATTATATTTAGTTTTATTTTCATAAGGTAGTTCAATCGAATCTATACCTAATATAACACACAATCTATCGAAGTCTTGTTGCATATTTTCAACTTTACCTATAAAGTCAACACCATTTGGGATATACTCATGTTGAGGTCTTAGATGTTGCTGAGATAAAGAATTCTTTAACTTATATTTTATAAAACTATCAATATCAGAATCTCCAATATAATTTTTTCCATCTTCGTAATCACTGTTACCGAGACCACCATTAGATAAGTAAAAGAAAGCACTTAAAAATCTATCATATGGATTTCTGACAAAGGCAAATGAAAATTTATCAGACTTACTTTTATCAAAAACTCTATGGTCTTGTTTTAATCTAAGTACCTTACGGATGCTTGTACCACCTGTTTTTGGTATATGACAAAAAACATAATCAGGGTTGAAATGATTTGTATGAACAACATCTCCAAACATATTCTCAGTTATTAAAATTAAGTGACCAACTGTTAATAACTTAAAAGGAGGTGAGTACCATATCTCTGTACTATTAAAACTAATTTGTTGTTGATGTAATACTTGATTATTATTATGGTCGTATAATTTAAATTTTAATTCATGAGAACCATCACATTTTATAAACAATTTATTTTCCTTATAGTCAATTCGACTTTTAACAACAGGATATGACTTTGTAATAAACAAATCAGGATTATCAATTTCATGTGTAGTTAGTATAAAATATTCAATATTAGACTCTAAATTCCAATAAGACTTCTCAAATATTAATCTACCATTTGAGTTTCGTATAGTTATATTATAAATACCATTCTCACTAACCGAGAATAAAACTCTATTCTCTTCTTTTAATATTCTTAGTCTATTTATCATATTAATAATCAATTATATCAGTTGTATCACCACCATGACTTTTAAATCTTATAGAAATTAAGTCAGTGAAATTTTTATTAGGTATCACTTTTTCAAGAGCTTTCGCCGTTCGGTAGTCAGCTCCAGCCCACTCATCCCAAACAGTATAATCAGCATACTTAGTGTGAAAACTATAACAAGAACCACCAAATTTGTGCAACATAAATGGATGACCGCTTTTCATTTTATCCCAACAAATATCAGTTGGAATTAACTTGTCAGTAAAGCTTAATATCTTAAACATATGAATTGTATCATCGTTATGTGATTTAATCTGTTCCACTAAGTCAGATATAAAATTATCGTTAAAAAAATAATCATCATCGTCTAAATAAAACACCCAACCATCTTTCAATTTTTTCTCAGCTATCTTTAGATAAGTATTATAAGGAGAATGTTTGAGTTGAGGTCGATTAGTAAATTCAGTAGATTGATGTTCACCATATACTTTTTTCTCAACTGGTATTTTTCTATCTCGATATTCCAATTTTGAGTTATGAGCTAACTTTTGTTGAAAATCATAATTCGGATTAACAAAGTCATCTAAAACATCATGTTGATTGTATGAATAAAATAAATTTGGTATTCTCTTAAAGTGAGGAACCTTAAGTTTATTTATATTACTAAATTCATCAAGAAACAAAGACATATCATCGGTTTCATAAGTACAGATATGATTGATATTCTTATAGGTTTGACTTCTTACAGAATTATAACATCTTCTAAAAAAGTTTTTTCTAGAAACTCTTGTTATAATATTTATTAATGGTTCCATTATTTTTTATATTTTTTATCAATACATTTGTTTTTTTCAACCAATCATTAATTTTAGATATAATTATAGTATGAAAATAGTCTATGTTACTCCTCATCTTTCAACAGGTGGAATGCCTGAGTATCTGAGAAATAAAATAGAATTACTCCTGCCTGAAAATGAAGTATGGGTAATTGAGAAGAACTTTGAGCCAGCTTATAGAACAGTCAGAGATAAAATTCAGTCATTGATAGGTAATAGACTTGTCACATTAGGATACAACTTACAAAAGCTACCAAACATAATCAAACAAATTTCTCCTGATTTGATTCACTTTGAGGAATTATCTGACTACCATTTTCCAGATGAAGTCTTAGATCAAATATTCACTGTAAATAGAAGTTGGAAAATATTTGAGACTTTACACGACTCTTCAATAGATAGTAATGAAAAGAGATATATTCCGGATAAAATGTTAGTAGTTAGTCCTTGGCAGATTAAAAACTTCTTAGATTTAGGAGTTCCAATTGAAATAATACAACACGAAATAAAACCAGGTAATAAAGACAGAGAAGGTGGTCTTACTAGATTAGGACTAGATGTTAACAAAAAACACGTTTTACAAGTTGGTCTTTTTTCAGTAAGAAAAAATCAATCAGAAACAATTGAAATTGCAAGAAATATGCCACACATTCAATTTCATTTCATCGGTGCTCAAACAGAAAACTACAGTTCATACTGGAAACCTCTTTTAGAAGATTTACCATCTAATTGTAAAGTATGGGGAGAAAGACCAGATCCTGAAACATTTTATGGTTGTATGGATTTAGTAATCTTTCCGTCTAGAGGAAATTATGGAGACCGGGAAACTAACCCATTAGTGATTAGAGAATCTATAGCTTGGGAAGTACCTATACTATTAAGAGATCTACCTTTTTATTTAGGAATGTATAATGAATCTGATAAAGTCAAATTCATGTCAGATGATATGAGTAGCAATATAAATAAAATAAACCAAATACTTAAAATAAAAAATAATAATATGGAACAAGAACAACTTCAACAAAAAAACAGCAATTTATTCAAAAGTAAATTGTTTGACATAAAATTCAATTCAGAAGATAATAAAATTACTTTTGAGTATTTAGAATCAGAACCATTCAAGGCTTTAGTTTGTGTGAGAGATATTGATAGTGAGATTCCAATCTACTCATTTGAAGGAGAATGGAGTAAAGGAACTATTTTCTGGTGTATTCCAATTCCAATTGGTCACTACGATTTTACAACAAATCCAGACTTTGGTGGTTTCTTATATGACTTTTATGTTGATGGTCAAAGAGTTTATTCAATGACAACTAGAATTAAACCAACCGTTTCAACTAAACAAAAGTATAGAGTAGAATCTTTTGATCCTTTGTTCGTTAATTATGAACAGTTCTTTACAAATAAAATTTACGATTCTTTCTTTAGTCAAATAGAAAAGTTAGATAATGTAATAGACGTAGGTGCAAACGTTGGTTTATTTACTAAACTTTGTTTAGATAAAGGTTTTAATAAAGTATATTCTGTTGAAATAAATAAAAAAGCAATTGATTGTTTTAATTCAGCTCACTCAAAAGACGAAAGAGTTGTATTAGTTGATAAAGCAGTCTCAACCACTGTAGGTGAGATAGAATTCTTTGCTGACCCAGAAAATTCACTTATTGGTTCTCTAAACCAAACTCACACTAAGAGTTTATCTAACAAAGAGATTGTTAAAACAATCACATTGGATGAGATAATCAGTGATAATAACATTGAAAGAATTGACTTATTAAAAATGGATATTGAAGGCGCTGAATATGACGCAATTAAAACTATTTCAGATAGTAATCTTAAAAATGTTGATTTCATCTTGATGGAATTCCATGACAACTACGGAAATATTCTAAGAGAGGAAATATTAAATAGACTTGATAGTGTTGGATTTGAGTATAGAATATACCAAGATAATTGTATTGGTTCTGCTAGTGAATTTGAAGAGAACGGAACTATCTTCGCAAAAAATAAAAATATCTAATAGATGGAAAACCAAGAAGAGGTCCATATGTTTTGGAACTTACCAAATCAACTTTCAGCTTTCAATGGAGATACATTTGTAGAAAAAGAATTTCTTAAACTTAGAGACAAGTGGAATATCACTAATGCTGTTGAGACAGGAAGTTATATGTTTGGTACTACTCTATGGTTATCAGATAATTTTGATAATGTTTATACGTTTGAGATAGATAATGAGTTATATAAATATGGACAAACTAAAATTTCTAATAAAAATAATATTAAATCCTATTTATCAAATAGTGCTGAAGGATTAGGTCAGATTATTAATGAAATTGATGGTAACACAATATTCTTCTTAGACGCACATTGGTATGACTATTGTCCATTACTAGATGAATTAGAAATAATATCTAAACTAAAACACACACCGGTTATTGTAATTCATGATTTCAAGACACCATATTCTCATTTAGGATATGATTCTTACAAAGAAGATGAATTCACTATTGATTTTATCGTTGATAAGGTTAAAAAAATATACCCTAATGGATTTGATTATCATTATAATAATGAAACAGAAGGTGGTGCAAATAGAGGTTTAATTTATATAACACCAAAAGAACCTAAGAAAGATATTGTTATAATTGACTCTTATATTTTTAATAAAGAAGTCGAGAATAAATTACTTAATCAAATAGATAAATTTCGTTCTTCTGGATATGACGTACTTGTAGTATCAAATAACTTAGTAGATACAAGAGTTCTTAATAGATGTGATTATTTTATTTACGATTCTAGAAATCAGTTATTCCAAAATGATTATGATGATATAACATATGTTAACTTTTACAAAAGATTTGAATTTTTTACTGTTTGTAACTTTAAGCCAGGATTACAAAGACATGGACTTTCTGTTTTAATCAACATACACAATGCTGTAAATTTTGCAAAAAGTCTAGGATACGAAAACTTTTTAAGAATAGAAGCTGATGATATATTTGGAGACTCTTCAATTAGTTATATGAAAAAAATACCCGAACTTCTTTCATCATCAGAAAAGAAAACACTTCTACTTTATAACGAAAGTGAGCAAGAAAATAATATTTCTTTTCATTTTATGTACTTTAATATAGAACACTATCTTGAAAAAGTAACTCAGATAAAAAATGAGAATGATTATAAAAAATACTTAAATGAAAAGTTTGATAATAATAATTTCCAAACAGCTGAAGATTTTATATACAACAATTTAAAACTAAACGGTGGTTCAGATGTATTAGTATTAGATGGTAAAAATTTTCATAGTTACTTTACTGATTGTATTCTTAACACGTCTGTTTCATTGAGTAACTTAGATAAAAAATATGATGGTTGTGTTACATCACTTTATAAAAATAAAAAGGACGATAATTCAATTATTTTATTTTCAACAAACTCAGTTGATAGACCAACAAAAAGACTAATAAAGGTACATTATAAAGATAAGATTGAAGAAATCACACATGATTTACCATATTTAGGATCGTGGGTTTATCATATTTTGAGCAAACACTCCGTAACGCAAATTGATGTTTATGACATCGAAACAAATTTATTACTTTACACAGAAAAAAATTCTAATTTAGGAAGCTATGTCGAATTTGATTAATATCATACAAATTACACCTGGTATAATTCCGATTCCACCGAACGGATGGGGAGCTGTTGAAAAAATTATCTGGGAATATAAATTATCACTTGATAAACTTGGTTACTCTACTGATATAAAGTATTGTGATGATGTTGTAGAGTCCGATAATCAGATAGTACATGTGCATATGGCGAATTTAGCTAACTTACTACACCAAAGAGGTATTAGTTACGTTTTCTCTCTTCATGATCATCATGTTGAGCACTTTGGAAGAGGATCTGAATGCTATAATCAGAATTTTGAAGCAATAAAAAACTCAAAATTAACCTTTGTGCATTCAAGACATTTAGTAGAATATTTTGATAATTTACCACAAATAGTTTATCTACCACACGGTGCTAATTTAACAGACTATAAGTTTATAGAAAGAAAGATTTCAACTAGTCCTAAAATTCTTATGATGGCAAACAACGGTGTTGGTGGTGATCCACTCTCTGATAGAAAAGGTTTTTTGATAGGAATAGAAGCCGCTAAAATGTTAAATTTAGATTTAACAATTATATGCCCGTCATCAAATAAACAGTTTTTTGATTACCATAAACCAAATTATGACAAACTAAAAATAATCTATGACTTAGATTATCAAGAATCTATTAATAAATTATATGAATTTGATATATTCCTACATCCTTCTAATTTAGAAGCCGGACATCCTAATCTTACAATTACAGAAGCATTATCAACTGGTATGCCGGTTGTAGGTACTATAAATTTAGACATACCTGGAATGGTTAGAGTTGATAGAGACGTTGAGAGTTTCGTTGTGGGTATTGAGCAAGCTATATCTAAGTACTATACCTTAATCTCTGAGATAGATGAAAATAGATATACATTTTCCTGGGAAATTATAGTATCTAGAATGTTAGAAAATTATAAAAAGTTTTTTAATATAAGTCAAAAAAAACAGTTACAAATTAACTATCAAAATATTAAAAAAACCGTAACTAGCAAAGAAATAAAACCTTGCGTGAGTGTAAAGTTCTCAGAGAATAAAGCATTCTGTAAAACATCATTTTTTTCTGATGGAGCTTCTGTGCTTTTTCTAGATAGAAGAACAGGTAGAATTATTTATGATTGTAAAGTAGGTAAGGAACCAGGTAACTGGTCTTGTGCATTTCCAGGCGATGATTTCGTAGATTGGACCATTGAAGTCAAACAAGGAGCTAAAGTTCTTTATTCAGAGTCTCTAAATCTATCAGATAAAAGGGTATTATTGAAAATACAGAGTTCCGATAAATTAAAATTTATCACAGAGCATAACTTACTGGAAAAGTTTTGTGAGCTTACCAATTGTAGACTAACTGTTAAATCACAATTAGAGGTAAATTATAAACACTTAGACAAAGAAGCTAACGAAGAAATATTTTATTTCACATTGAATGAAAATCAATTTGTTGATTACTTCAATATCAAACAACCAAAAAGTGAAAAGTATTTAGCTATCTTACACTCACACGCTCTAGGTGACGCAATAGCATTTGTTCCTTACTGTCAAAAGTGGGCTGAGCAAAAAAATACAATAATAGATGTTGTTGTTAGAAAAGATGAAATATTTGACAAAGAATACTATCACAATATTAGATTCATTAAAGAAGAAGAAATAAATTTAGAGAATTATACTAATTTGTTTAGATTTGAATATATCTTTGATAAACCATTACTGAGAGGTTATAGCGATCAATTTAATCTGGACTATCAAGAGCTAAAAGCAGTGATAAAAAAACCTAATAAACAAAGGCCAATAAAGTCTAACTACGTTTGTCTAGGCATTCACACAACAACACAAGCAAAATATTGGAATTATCATAACGGGTGGGATATCATCTCTAAGAAACTCAGAAAACACGATATTACACCAGTTGCAGTTGATTTGTATGAGGTATTCGGAATAGAAGGTAGTTGGAATTATTTACCAGATTCTTCAGTTAAAAAAGTAGGACTAGAATTTGACGATGTTATAAATTATCTACAACACTGTGAGTTCTTTATCGGAGTTAGCAGTGGTCTTAGTTGGTTAGCCTGGTCACTTGGGAAAAAAGTAATTTTAATTTCTGGAGTTACTGAAGAAAATAACGAATTTTCGTCAAATTGTAAGAGAGTTATAAACAAAAATGTGTGTCATGGATGTTTTAATAAATCTAGTCTTTACAAATTTGACACCGGTAATTGGATGTGGTGTCCAGTTAATGAAAATAAACAACAGTGGTTTGAGTGTACAAGAACTATAACACCAGACGACGTTTGGGAAAAAGTTATTGAACTTTTACAACCAGATGAATATCTTATATAGTGTGGTAATTATTTTGCCAGTACTGTTCGTCTAAATTAATTTTATATATCTCATCTAAATTAATATCATTTATTGATATTAATTTTATCGAAGTGACATTTTCTATGTTTAGATGACAGAAGAATGAATGATTTCTGACTTGATGTGGTAGTTCATTTTGATATACCAATAACTCATCATTGACCTCTAATACTACTGAGTCTAAAACTATTTTAGAGTTCCAAATAGCTAAACACTTTTTATTTGTATTAAAATCTCTTGTTGGAAGTATAGTATTGAAGAATACCTGTAAATATGAATCATCAGGAAGACATCTTTGTACTAATGAGTGTTGTAGATTTATACCAAAATCATCAATTAAAATATTTTCACCGAAAGATTGAGTTAATATATGTTGCCAAATACTTTCAGGAATTATTGAGGTATCGAATGAGCAATAATAATTAAAATCAATTAAATCTAAAAAGGTTTGGTTAATCTTGTCTAATCTGATATAAAATTGAGTCATGGATAAACCAGAGTTAAATCCCCATCCAGAGAATATACCTACTTGATAATCCTTTAATTTTGATTTTTTAGAGTTTAGATCTAATTTAAATATATCATCAGTGTTACAATCGTAGTTTAGAAATAAAGTTTCTTTTATATCTAGTGATTTTAGAAAAGAAACTGTTCTCTTTATCATTTGCATGACAGCAAATCCCCAATCATTAGAACTTCGGTGAAATCTTTTACCCTGTGGCTCAACAAAAATCCAATCTGTGAAGATTTTAGGACTCATTGGATTACTTTTATCAAAGATGTAGTAGTCGACTAAGTTATATATCTCTGGTTCCACATTTTGATAGTGAGAGTAAATTAGTATCTGATCATCTGGAAACTTTAATTTTAACGACTTAATTAAGTCGTTAAGTTGCTTCTTTTTGTAATCAGTATCACAATAACTCAAAATAGATATAACCATATAATTTTTATTAAATTTATTAACATTTGTTTACAAAATTCAACATCAGCCTATGTTTTAAACTTTTTAACAATTGATAACTATCATATATACTCAATTGTACAAAAAAAAATTAATAGTATGAAAAAAGTAATTTTATTTTTAGTTATTATGCTAATTCTAAGTAATTGTTCAAGTGTAAGTCCTGGTCAAGCATTTCCTTTAGGAAAAAGTATTCAGAATAGTTTATTAGCAAAAAAATCAAACGATGTTAAATGTGATGAGTATTATACCTATTTAGAAACAGCAGACTCAATACTCACAAAGTATAATACTAAAATGACCGGAAAGATGTTAGCTGATGCTTGGCACTCAACACTTGAAAATTTTGGAGTAGATGTTCCAGTAACATTAGCACTAGCACAAGCTCATTTAGAATCAGGATTCTGTAGATCTGAATTATCAAGACAAAAAAATAATCCATATAGTCTAAGAAGTGGAAAATCATATGCTAAGTATTCTTCTCTACAACAAGGTATAGACTCTTATTACAAATTAATAGCAAAGAATTATTTGAGTTGTAAAAATATTGAACAACTACTAAATAACTTTTCTACATGTGATGGTTATAGATATGCTGGCTCCAGAAATTATGAGATTAAACTTAAATCTCAAATAAAAGAATATAACTTGACTTTAGCAAAAAATTAGTATATTTGTAAAGTCATGGAATTGAAGACAAAAATAAAATTTAAAAAAAATTCTCAAAAAATAGCTTTGAATCAAATATTATTATTATCTTTGTTCTAATTAATAATCTAAAAAAAATAAACTATGAGTAAAGAATTACACCTTGTTAAAAGATTCTTCCAAAAAATTGGAATACGCATGTCAAGGTTAATGGATGTAAATAAAGCAAAGGGAATTTCTGAACCAGAAAGAGAAGCTGGAAGTATTTTAAGAAAACTAATTGCTGACCAAGAAACAGACTTACTAACAAGTCCAACAACTGGCAAATACTATGTTAAATGTGAAAAAAGAAGTATGTTGCTTGTACTTGGTGATGGTGAGTTGTCTATAATCAATCACGTTTATGGTTATAACGTTCACCTATCTCAAAGAGTTGAACAAATGTTCAGAGACCAGTTTCTTGATGAAGTCGAGAAACGAAGAGACAACATGGAAAATGAATTCCGTACAAGTGTAAAACACAGCCTTAAAGAAATCTATAAAAACCTTGAAAATGAAAAATAATATCAGAAAGACATTCCGCAATTACTTACTTATTGGTTTAATTCCACTTATGCTTTTAATTGTAATAGTAACATTTGCTATCTGGGGTATTTCCAGTAATAAAAAAGAAGAAGTTGACTATTCAACAAATGAAAAAGTAGTTGTACATGATACAGTCTATGTAAAGGTACAATGTAGTAAAAATCACTTTGACCATTCAGTTGTTGAAGTACCTAAAAAGAAAAAGGAAGTTAAAGCAGAAATAGTACCTGTTCAGACTAATCAACCAGACACTTCCAACTAATGAGTATATTCGTATTACTTTCTTTACTATTTTTATTTTATGAGTTTAGAAATTTGGTCAATCCATCTAAACTCATAAACTTACGCAAAAAAATTAAAGAACTTAAAACTATCGAAGGTGAACAAAAGAAACTTATGTCAAAAGACATAATTAGTAATTCATTTGGAATTATAATGACCAATTTTATCTATGGTATTTGGTGTCTTATTGGTATGTTTATTTTTACAGAATGGTATCTTTTTGCGTTTATGTTTTTCTTTTCTTTTTTTAGTTCCTTTATGTCAAATAGGCTATTATCTTTAGAAAAAGCAACACTTTATTATAAAACTTTTGACACCTTAATATCAATAATAATATTGGTATTAATTCTAATTAGTTATTTTTTACCTAACATTTATAAAAATTTAATTTAATATAATATGGCAAATGATTGTGACTACAAAGTAAGAATCTCAGGTGAGCCTGAGGACGTTAAGAATCTTTTTGATAAACTACAAATTAAAGAGGTTCAAGAAAATGATTCTCTAAATTCAACAAATTACGAACTACTGTTCGAGTCGATTGATGATGTCGAGGACTGGGGATCTAAATGGCAAGTATTTTCTAACATTGACTATTCAGAAGGAGATACTATGATGTTTATAGATGGTTACTCAGCTTGGGGACCAGCTGAAGGACTTTGGCAAAAAATATCTAAGGATTTTAACTTAAATGTTATCTGTGAATATTGTGAAGGTGGTATGAACATCGCTGGAATTTTAACTTGGAATGATGGTGAAGAAACCGATAGAGAAGAAATGACATATTGGGAATACCTAATGGACAATGATTATGAATATTTTTGGGAAAATATTGGATATCAATGTGAATTTAGTACCCTAGATGAAATTAAAGATACTTTAGGTGATGTTTACACTAGATTTAGCGCAACTGAATCTGAAAGACTAGAAGAACTACACACTGAAAAATATGTTGATTAATGAACTGGATTAAAAAAATAGGAATGATAGGATTCTTATTTTTTTTAATAAAAGGAATTATTTGGTTAGGAATTTTTATAATGGTATATTTTTTTAGTAAATAATTTTGTTTTTTATAAAATTATTTCTAAATTTGTAATAGTAAAAAATTATTGTTTAATCTATTAAAAAAAAAGAAAAAATGGGAAGTGTAAAAAACACAGGTAAAGTAATTGGTCAAGTTGGTGGTTTTCGTATCCGTCAAACTGATAAAACCGGAAGAGTTGCTGGTAAAACTAAAACAACCGGAACAGTAATTGGAATTTACACCGGAAAAAATGTCATTGAAACCGGATTTAAAAACAAAGAGTCTGCTATTGTGAGAGCAAAAGAAATACAATCACAGATTGTGAAATAATAAAAAAAGGAGAAGTTTACTTCTCCTTTTTTATTTCAAAATATATTTACTAAATTTGTAGAATGATTAAAGATATAAATAATAAAGAGGGTTATAATAGTTATACCGCAAAAGTTGAAACTTGTCCTTACTGTGAAGGTAAGTTTGACTTTTCTGGTTACTCAAAAGAAGATGTTAAGGTCGCTATAGAAAATCTCTACATCAATATTAATAAACATCTATCAAATTGTAATCTAAAGAAAGATGTTTCTGATAAAGAACTTGTTAAAGTAAATATAAATACTAAAAAATTTAGTAAAAAACTTTATCATTCAATATTCGACACCAATTTATTGCTTGTTGGTTAATTAAAAGTCTTCTCTAAAAAAAGATACATCATCATCTGAATCATCTTCTTCTAAGTATTTTTTCTTATTAGATAATGAATCACCATCAGACTTTACCAATCTATATGTAATACCATCATAAACAATAAAATTACTTTCATCACCAGTAAGCCATCTAGACCATGTCTCAGTTACTCCTTCTTTTTTAGTGATGATTTTACCATCTAAAATTTTTATAGTTCCCAAAATTTCTGACATAATAAAAAGTTTATTTTTTGAGTATATATCAATATAAATATTTCTTTTTTTGAAATAAAAAACCCACCTTATGGTGGGTTAGTTTTATTTATACTCAATTTTTATCTTATCTATTCTTAAATCACCGGTCGATATACCGTTGTGATTGTAAAAATCGAACTTCCATCTTTTTTGTATTTGGTGTTGAAATCTAAAAGTGATTTTATTTCTACCATCAACAGTGATAGGAGAACAACATCCTTTATTACAACTCTTATCTGGTACTTTATCATCTTCACCAAAGAAAGTCATAAATCCTACAAAATTAAATGATTTAGTGTCTCTTTTATCTGTATTCAGATATAATTCATAAACTCCTGAAGGTATTTTAGAGTAACTTGCTTCAATCTCAATTATTACTGTTTTTGATGACACAGAAGGAGTAAACATTTCGATAGATGTATTTTTACCACTTAAGTAACTATTGAAAACCGTTTCGCCTAAATAATTTAACTTTGTTGTTCTAACAAGTTGTTGTTTTTTTGGTTCTACTTTTACATCATCATAGTCATAATCCATATTATAAAGAATTTCTATAATTTGTTCCGGTGTGTAAACTACTTTATTTCCATTTTCATCAAAAAACACATAATCCCAATCAGCTGACTTTAACATCTCTAATGTTACCATTTGTCCATTTTCTGAGTTAGTCCACTTTTGCCAAATTCTGTCAATGTTTGCATGATGTGTCCAAAAAATTGGATCGAATGCCGCAGTCGGTACCCAACCCATTAACCCATCTGGAGTTTTAGACCCAGTTATTGGATTATCAAATGTTAGTTTCCCATCATTGTAGTCATTGCCATGTCCTATGTAATCATGTATAGTACCGTGTGGAGCTCTATCCATATTTTTGTTGAAAAGTTCATAGTCAGTATAACTCATTAACTTAGTGATATCTAATGCTCTTTCAACTTCACCTTCAATAGCGAACCCTTTGTTTATAGAGTCAAACCTACAAGACTCGTATAAATTAGATGACTTATCTCTAAATAAAGGATGAAGTGACATTTTATTTCTATCACCTGAAGTATAATCCCAGTAAGGTAATGCAAAGTCTTTTTTACCGGATAACTTTCTTACAATTTTCTCAAAATGCCATGTGTAAAGTCGATGCCATACTAGAAAATGTATTTCTTCTTTTTTACTTTTTGAGTGCGTACAATGTCTCCACCCTTCTTTAGAATCTGATAAATTGTGATAAGAGTCACAGAAATTATTTTGCTTGATTGTATCTGGTATCCAGTGAATAGCACCTTGGTAATACCAACTAGTTGGATCTTCACAACCTTTAGACTTCATAATCTGTAAAGCTTTATTCATAGCTTCAACATCAGCCTGAGCTTCTTTTGAGTGTATCTCTTTTCTGATATATCTATAAGATTCTTTTTTATCATCACAAGATACTAATATCAAGAATGATAATAATAAAATTAAATATTTCATAAATTGATTTTTATTTTTATATATCAAAATTTTATCCTTTAGTCAATTTTGATATGTAATTGATAATACTAAATAGATAAACATAATACAAAATTAAAACTATAAAAAATAAAAGAATTTATGCAAAAGTATATTGTTATTAGAGGAGATGAGGGAAACTCAGATTTTGTAACAGAAGTCAATCCAATTACTGATGATGAAATTGAATCAATTCGACCAGTAATTATGGCTTTATTTGAAAGAAGAGAAGTACTTTATGAAAATCTAACAGAAAACTGGAAAAAATGGAGGTTTAACTGGGTCACAAATACTGATATGATAAACCGAAAAAGTGATGATCATATAACCTACATGAAACCACTAGACTACATACAACAAGATATTTTTAGTGAATATGAGTTAAATATATTTGCACCATTTGTTCCTTACGGTACTAGAGGAATACACACTATAATGTCAGTGGATATATTCACTCTCGAAGAAAATATGTTTTAAATGAAATTATCAGAACTTAAATTAGGACAAATTGGGAAAATATCTAAAATTAACCAATGTGAAATCTCTATCATCTTAATTGAAAGAGGATTTATAAAAGGTGAAGAAATAGAAGTATTACACTCCGACATATTTAATGATGTTAGAATATATCAAATAATGGGCTCTAAAATAGCACTTAGGAAAAGTGAAGCCAATATTATTGAAGTAAACTTACTTAACTGATTCTGATTTTATCTTAGCAATCACTTCTTCATTGTGAGCTATTCTTTTAAGATTTTTAACTAAATTTCTTCTGTTTCTTTTTGGTTTACCTTCTTTTCTCGCCTTTGCCATAGTGATTAACTTTTTTTTTGTAATATATATTAAAATATTTTACAAAATGCTTGTCAATTAAAAAAACTTTTGTATATTTGTATAAATAAATAAATAAATAATCACTACAATTATGAAAACAGTAATCTTAAAAGGTCAAGAAATTAAAATCGGTTCTCAAGTACGTTTTGTTAACGACAAAGATCTTTACAATGGTGTAAAAGATATCGTTAAACCAGTACTTGGTCAAGTATACACTGTTCGTGGATTTACTGACTTAAATGGTTTCTATCTTGAAGAAGTTAAGAATATTAACTTTGAGTGGACTACTGAAAGCGGTGATGTAGACTCTGTATCTGAGCCAGGATTCGCAGTTTGGAGATTTGAGCCAGCTCAGCCTCTTGGTCAAATGTCAGTAGACGAAAAAGCTTTGGCTGATGAATTCTCAAAAATTCTTGAGCAAGTATCAAAGACTATCAAAGTAACTCAATAATTCTAACAACACAAACACTACGAAAATGAAAACTACATACGAAATCAAACAACAAGAAATCGAAACAACAAAGAACTATACTATTCGTGAGCATAAGATGAATATCAATTTTTACTCAGTATTCAAATTTTTATTCTCAGATACTTTTGCATTTCTTTACATCTTTGGTGTATTAGCAGTGGTGGCAAGTTTCTTCAACTTTAATATTAACGTCTGTGTTGGATTACTTTTCGTTCACCCATTCATCTACTTTTTAGTAGACCGTCCATTGAATAAATTCTTTGGATTGGACAAGAGATATAAAGAGATTTCAGTTCTTATTGAAACAAATAAAGAAATTATTGAAGACAAAAAAAAGGAGGTTAAATGACCTCCTTTTTTATTTCTATTATTTTATAATATTATTTTCTACCTGCCGCAGCCCCAGTTCCAAGATTTCTAGCGATATCTCTTCCTTCACCTGGTAGGTGAGCTCCGATAATATAAACCAATGTAGAGATAGCAAAAGATGCACCAACCCAAATACCAAATTGTGATTGAATAGCTGGATTATTCATTCCTGCCTCACCAACAATTCCTGCTGCTGTCGCTGCTCCAACTACTGTAGATACATATCCTGTTAATCCTAATTTTACTAAGAAACTACCAATCCAATTCTTGAATTGTGACCACTTATCACCTAACCAACTTTCATTTGCTGGAGAATCTGCATATTTAGATAATGCATTCTCTACTTTTTTAGGATCTTGTAAGTCTTCATAAGTAAGTCCGTTTTTAGCAGCAAACTCTTCTAATTGAGCTTTAGTCTCTTCAATTTGTTCAGGAGTAAATTTAGCAACTTCCTCTTCTAATTTATTTTCAATTGCAACTTTTGATTCCTCTGGTAATTCAACAGAAGCATTTTCATTAAATGAAAAAGATTCAAATGTTTTTAAATATCTCATATTTATATTTTCTTTTTTGTATATATTAAAGTTGAAAATTGTTTTTTTTAACTTAATTTGATATATTTGTAAAATGAAATTATACGAATTAGTTGGTAAAGAATTTAAATTAACAGATGATATTACAAAGTCTATTCCTAAAAAATTATTTCTAACTGTGTATGATGAGGTTTCAGTATCAACTGTCTTTTTAGGGTACGATCATTCTTTTGACAATTCAAAACCAATATTGTTTGAGACTATGGTATTTGGGGGTGTCTATAATGAATATCAAATAAGATACCACACTTATGATGATGCCAAACTAGGACATGAGGATGTCTGTAAAATGATTTCTAATGATCCTATAGTTATGGAATTCACAAGAAATCAAAAACTTAGAAATTTACTCAAATGATTCTTTAGTGAACTTCTCAGCAATATCAGGCATTGCTTCCTTGAATTCCTTAGCCCATTTAGATTGACCTAATAAATATTTAATGAATTTTTCTTGGTGTTCTTCAGCTACATAACCTGTTATGAATTTAGGATCACCTGAGTCAACCACTCTGATAAATTTATCCTTTTTCAATCTGAATTTCATTTTTATCGGTAATTTCAAGATATCACTTTCTAGATGAAATTCCATCATTGTATCTTCTGAAAAAAGTTTCTTAAAGAAACCTTTCTTTTCTTCAGCAACACTTATACCAGCATCAGTAAGTTTACAGTTATAACTACCCCATTTTTTCATAATTGCGTTAACAAGTCCATGACAAAGAAATTCCTCAGGTTTGTCTGAAGCTTCTTGTTGAGTTGCTGCTTTTGATTTATGAAGACCACCTGCAATAGCGCCTATACCACCAGGAATTCCTTCATTGATTTCGTATGATTCAAATGTTTTAAGATATTTCATTCTTAATTTAATTTTTTTTATATATTAAAAAAATTAATTAAAAATTCTCCCACCAAACTAAATACTTTATAGAATCATTTGTAGGGTTATCTACAATTAAAAGATGTTCAGCATCTTTTGGTGGATTTTTCCCAACTAAAAATTTATATAGATTAGAAGATTCAATATGCTCAACTTTTCTAACTTTTCTCAAGTTATCTATTTTATCTCCGACTTTTGGATAGTTAGGATCTTCTAAATGGTTATACTTACTCATTTAATAACTTTTTTTATTTTTTCATTTCTGACTATGATTTTATACTCTTTATCTGATATACTTTCTCTACTTTTTGTAGATAAGAATCGATTTTGACAACAATCACAGTAGAATTGGTTATTAATAAACTTATCAGGTCTGAAATCCGAAATAAATCTACCATAATTACACTTTCTACAAATTCCATTATTCCAGATAATTGTGTTTACATAGTTTACTGGTTTTAAGAGTAAACTGATTAAAAAATGAAATATGATTATAAAGAATAATTTTATATAATTAATAAAGTCCTTTATTATTTCCAGAAAACTTGAATTAGTAGAATTCCTGCCGCCAAGCATAAACTTACAATTGTTTTTGTCGTGAATGGTTCATTCATAATAAAATGTGAGAGTGCTGCAAAAACAATTGCACCAACAGCAAATCCAATTAGTCGACCTGGCCAAACTTGACCATCAAAAGAGATAGCACAATATTTCGTAAATTGTATAAGTAAAAACGAAATAGGTAAACCAAATAAAGACATTAAAAGTGGATGTTCTTTAGACCACTGCCAAAAAAACTGACCTTGTAGTTGTAAGTAGGCTAATGATTGAGCTATTACAACAAATAAAAGTGATATCAATAATTCCCTCATTTTTTAATGTCACTTTTGCTTACTTCATCAATCATTTCACTGTTTGATTTTTCTTCATCTTTCTCAAACTTCATTTGTACATATGTCATAGCTATTCCAAATAAAGCACATACCGGAATAATAATCCACCAATAGTTAAGTAATAAATAGTTTGAGATTTCAATTAGTTCTTTCATAATCCTAAATTTTTTAAATTTTTATTTCTATTATATTGTATAATATCCGACTTCTTTCTACTGTCGTAAATATTCATATTTTGTGACAATTGTTCAGACACAATTTTACCTAAATAATTAACAATGACCCAATCACAAGTCCATTCATCATAAGCATACGATTTAGTCCTTATGAAGACCTGGTAATGTCCATTTTCTTTTTTACTGATTGTTATAGGTGTCAGTAAATTGTGAAAAGTAAACCTCCAGTGTTTTGGTTTAGTTTTTTTCAACTCAACGAGAACCTTTATAAAAAGAAAAGTTCTATGGAATGGAAAAACCTTAGTCTTGATTGATGCCACTAATTGTATTATTAAATATACAAATAAAAAATAACCAAACCAACCGGTTATGGAAAAAACAGCAGTTGTTCCTGATGTGTAGAAGTTAAACATAATTAAATACTTTTTAAATATGACACAACCAAGCTTGTATATTGAATCTTCTATTAATCCACTCAAGATTATCGTCTGTTGTTATCTCAGTAACTGAATGGTAAACACTTGATGGGAATATGACCAGTCTGTTATTTTTCGACTCTAAACTTACTATTTTTCCATCCTTCATAAATAATTGGTCACCACCAGACATTAAACTCTCATCTTTTAATAATGTAAGAGCAAATGTGAATGTAGTTTTCTTATCAACCTCATATCCTAACCAACTCATACCAGTTACACCTAAATCCTGATGCCAGTTGTAAAAACCACCATTTTTGTAATTAATTAGGTGGTAAAGGCAATTATAATTGAACTTAGGGTAGCAATTTAATTCAGGATCTTTACAGTGTCTTAAAAACTCAGTAACTCCAGTATGATAGAAATATTGATACAAATTTATGATAGAATCGCCGATATACTCATTTTTATCATCTTCGTTTTCTCCAAAAGGTAACCATAAGTCTTCTCCAGTACAACTAGAATTTAAACCATCTTGTATTTCGTCTGTTTTACCAGAAGTCCAATGTGATGGTCCAAAAAATGGTTTAAGATTTTCAATATCGGAAAATAATCCTTCTAAATACAATTTTGGTAGAAAATTATCAATCACAACTACCGGCACATCTTCAATTTCTCTAGGTATAAACATATATTTTATATTACAAAAATTATCATAGTTTATAAAAAATAAATTGTTGTAAAAAAAATTAAACAAAAATCAAGCCAGTCATATAAAATGTATGAACATTTTTGCACACAACTTTAAAATTACAAAAGAGGAAAGAGAAAAGATTAAAAATCAAAAATCTTATACTATCTGGATGTCTGGGTTATCTGGTTCAGGGAAATCAACAATAGCTAATAATCTCGAGCACTCTCTTAATGGTTTAGGATATCACACTTATATTTTAGATGGTGATAACACAAGATTAGGATTGAATAAAGGACTTGGTTTTACAGAAGAAGATAGAATTGAAAATATTCGTCGAGTAGCTGAAGTTTGTAAGCTAATGAATGATGCTGGATTAATAGTGATTTGTTCATTTATTTCACCTTTTGAGAAAAATAGAGAACAAGCTAAAGAAATAATTGGTGAAAACTTTATTGAAGTTTTTATTGATGCCAGTCTTGAGACTTGTGAAGAAAGAGATCCTAAAGGACTTTACAAAAAAGCTAGAACAGGTGAAATTAAAGATTTCACTGGGATATCATCACCATTTGAATTTCCAAAAAACGCAATTGTGTTAAAAAATAATAACGAAGATGAACTTGAAAAAAATGTCACTCACTTAGTAAGTCTAGTTCAAAAAAAATGTCAAACAAATTATGTGGTCTAAATTAAATCATGGTGGGGAACCAACAAATAACACAGATAAAAAATATGCTATCTTTATTGGTAGATACCAACCTTATCACTGGGGTCACATTGAGTTAATTCAACAAAAATTAAATCAGGGTGTACCAGCATTGATTATGGTGAGAGACATCGAACCTGATGAGAAAAATCCATTTACTACAGAACAAACAGTTTCTATGATTAAAAAGTACCACGAATCTAAAGGTGATGATGTAGTTGTTATGATTATACCAGACATTGAATCTGTTAACTATGGTAGAGGAGTTGGATATGAAATAAATGAGTTCACACCACCTGATAATATCGGATTTATATCCGCGACTAAGATTAGAGAATCTATTAAAAATGGAGATGATTCTTGGATGTCAATGGTAGATGAGTCTATACAATCTGATGTCATAAAATATTTAAGTAATCATGAGTAAAGCAAAAGTATATCAAATAAGATTCAATACAAACTCAAAATCCGACAATGATAGATGGAGATTAATTGAAGATGGTAATGAAGTATTAGTTTCTAACATTATCATAGACGGACATACATACACAACCAAAGACTGGATTGAAGAAATAAGTGATTATAAATGGCATATCAGTTGTACTGGTCATTGTGAAATAAAAAATAATGTAGCATACGTCACAACATTAAAAGAACAGTCTGTTCTTTTAAGACACATTCTTAAAACTATAAGTTATAGATTTTTAGGTACACTCACTACAGTTATAACAGCCTATTGTCTAGGAGCAACAGTTTCATTAGCATCAATGTTAGGTGTTGGTGAATTATTACTAAAGCCAGTAATTTATTTCTTTCATGAGAGAATGTGGTATAAATTTGTAAGAGTTAAGAAGTAGTTATTAACATAAGTCTATAGTTATTAACATGTAGACAACCTTTTGAGTTTTAGTTCGTATCTTTACTAAACAAAATCTCAAACTTATGGTAAATCAAATTATTTTCTGGCTAATGTTTTATTTAGTCTACTCGTTTAATCTTACAGTATTAACTGCAATGATTAAAGATGGTTATTTTAATCATCGATTCTGGACACGTTCTATGAGAGCTGTTTTCATGGTACCACCATTCGCTCTTATTCTAGCAGGTCTTATTTATTTTCTTTATTCGTTAAAAGAAAATTTTGGTAACTTTCTTTTTGTGATGGAAAAAAGAAAAGAAGATTAAAATTAGAAAAGGTGAGAAATATCTCACCTTTTTTCTTTTAAAAAATTTTTTGTATTTTTGTATAAATTAAAATTAAATGGGTGTAGTAATAATTATTTTTTTCGCAATATTATTTGTAGTAAGTCTTATAATTGCTATAAATGAAGAAAAAAATAATAGATAGTTATGTGATAACTCCAAACAGAATATTCCACTATCTACAAGGAAACATAAGACTGTTCTCTGAACAATATAATCTACTACCTTTACATATTAAAGAACAAGTGTTATATAGAACAAAGATATGTAAAGAAAGTTGTTTACAATATGGTAAATGTAAATATTGTGGATGTGATTTACCTGGAAAATTTTATGTGACCGAATCTTGTAATCGAGGAGAAAAGTTTCCTGATTTAATGAGTGAAGAAGAGTGGAGTATTTACAAAGAAGAAAATGATATTAATTTAGACTAATTAAACTATCTAAATTTTTACCTATTACTTTGTAAATAGGTTTGTTTCCATGTGGTTCAATATTTCCAATCGGAGGCTCAACAATTATAACACCTAAGTCTTTATACTTTTGATAATAGGTTCTAACCTCAGATTCTTTAATATTTTTTAATCCTCCCCATCCCCAAGAACCTTGAACAGCATATACTTTAGCATTTGGGAATTTCTCATTCACTAAAGAAATAAGTTTAGTGACATCATCTTTAATAAACTTACCAAATCCTCCATTTGTTCCAATAGATAGGATAATACTACTAACTTCTTTATTTACTTTATACTTATTGAGTGCTCCAATTAACCAAGAAACTGTTTTACCACCAAGCCATAAAGAAGATTCACCACCTATACTAGATAATAACTTAGCCTTTTCTGATGCATTTGCTATATAAGGTGATTGTGAATCTCCAATTACAATATGAAGTGAATCTATCTCTGAATACTTTTCCTTATCAGGTTTCTCTAATTTATCTAATACAACTAAATTAAATCGATTGTATTCACTAACAGTTTTATTATTTATAGTAGTCGATAAAAAAAGAACTGAGATAAATAAAATAAAATTCTTCATTAAACTACTGGTATTACTAATTTATCAATTGCCGTCTTAATTGAAATTAAAATTGAGTAAATATCTTCTTCTTTTAAGGTACCAACAGATACCCTAAACCAGTTAGAATCATCAGAAGCACCAAACGCATAAAATGGAACAATTGCAATAGAAGCTTCATCAAGAAGATATTTTGTAATATCTCTTACTGATTTTATTTCTTCACCTGAATGATTTTTACATCCTATTAAATCAAATTGAACAGTTAAATAAATCGCCGCTTCAGGTTTTATAACATCAACTGGGTAACCATCTGATTTTAATTCGGTTATTCCAGAATATAAAGTAAATAATCTACGGCTAATTTTTTCTCTTTGATTTATTAGAAAATCAGAATATGATTTTGAGTTACTTAAAAAGTTAGCAGTTGCTATCTGTTCAGCTTTTGGGGCCCATGCCCCAACGTGTGTCAATATCGATTTCATTTTAGAAATAACATTCTTTGGACCAAATGACCAACCAACTCTTACACCGGTCGCTGAGAGAGATTTAGAAATACCGTCTACAAAAATAGTCCACTTTTTCATCTCAGGTCTTAGAGAAACTGGGTTGTAGTGAACTGTTTTACCTAATGTTAGTTCCCAGTAAATTTGGTCATACATTAAATAAACAGGCTTAGAATCTCCTCTTCTCATATTCTCTTCAATAATCAAATCACAAATTTCCAAAAGAGATTCTTTTGTGAAAGTAGTACCGGTTGGATTTTGTGGAGAACAAAGAGCAATTAATGATAACTCTGAAATATGTGGTTTAATATCATCAGCTGTTGGTAAAAAATTATTTTCAGGTTTTGTTTCAACAACAACTTGTTGAGCTGAATTTAAGTAAGTATAGTGATTGTTATTCCAAGACGGAGTTGCGAAAAATATTTTATCATCAGCATCAACAATAGCTCTGAATATTGAGTATATGATAGGTCTGGCACCACCAGCAATAAGTACTTCATCAGATGAATAATCTAATCCACCTCTTTCTTTAAGTAAATTACAAACCGACTCTCTTAATTCAAGAATACCTTCTGATGGTGGGTAGTTAGTCTGGTCATTTAGAATTTGATTGATTATCTCTGATTTAAGATCATCAGGAATAGGAAAGATTTTAGGATCAAAATCACCTACTGTTAAGTTATAAACCTTTTGGCCATTCTTAATCTTTTGGTTTACCTCGGCTGCAATCTTAAGTATTTCTGAGCCGATGATATTTTCTGCTAGTTTAGATACATTTCTCATCAAGTATTATACTTATTTTTTTACTGAGGTTTACATTTAATATATAACTAATGAAACATTTATTGAAATTTAAATTATTTGAGAACTTAGATAATTCAACTCAAGTATCTATTGATGAATTTTTAGAAAAAGTAGGAATACCAGAATCTAAAAGACCTCAAATTATAAATTGGTGGAATGAAAATAGAAGAGATTTTATTATACATTATTTTAATTTTTCTTCACCTCAACCAATAGCTGGATGTTTTTTAGATACCAATATAGTTTGTATAAACTCAAGACTACCAATGCCACCACATATTAAATTGTTTTTAGCTCTACACGAATCAAGACACTGTGACCAACATAAAGAAGAAGGTTTTATGGAAGGATATTATAATAGTGTTGTTAGTGGTGATAAGGAATATTTTTTACAAACTTATGCTGAATTAGAAAGAGACGCTAATGATTTTGCTGTTCAATCAATGAGAGAGTGTGGATTTGATAGAGAGATTAGTTTTGAGGAGCAAAGACTTAGAGGAAATGAAAGAGCTGGAGAAATGGTTTATCAAATGATGACAAATGATATTAATAGATTAAATCCTGTTGATTTCTTTGACTTACTAAAAAAACAAATGGGTGTGTGAGATACTTAAAAAAATATCAGATATTTGAGAACAGTGGTTCTGGAAATGCTTCGTTTGACTGGTTGATAAAACAGAATAATGAGAGATATCTAGAATTACTTGACTTATTACAATCTGAAATATTTGATGATTATAATATAGCTCCTAAAACTGATGAGACATTTGAGATGGGCGCTGGCGAACAAAATTATCCTGAACATAAGTTTTGGACATTTAGGACAAAATCTCAGAAAAACTCTGATGAGGACACTTCGGATTTCAATTTGATAAAAGACAAAGAAATAGATAGTATTATAGTATACAATATAGAAATTGAAAAAACTGGTGATTTTTTATCAAAGTTAGATGATTGTAAATTTAGATTTGAGTCACATACTGGTAAGAAAATATCAATTCAAGAAGAACCACTTGGTGGTCTTGAAAATCCAGAAATTTATGATTATATAATTAAAATAAAATGAGAAAGATATTAAAATATAAATTCTTTGAGTCAATAAATTATAACTGGAAAGAAGTAGATAATAAACTTGAAAAAAGTTTTCAATTCAAAAACTTTTCAGAAGCTTTAGACTTTATTAACAAACTAGCAATAATCTGTGAGAGTGAAAATCATCATCCAGAAATTAATTGGTTATATAATAAAATTAATCTCAAATTGTCAACACACGATGCTGGTGATATAATCACAGAAAAAGACATAAAACTATCCAATCTAATTGATGAAATATATTAAATCATATAAAATATTTGAGTCTAATATAGATGATATAGAAGATACCACTAAAGACTTATTAGTTGAGTTAGAAGATGATGGTTTAGAAATTGAAATAAGTAGAACTCGTAAAGATGTAGATGTCGATACAGAAAGATATCTTAATAAAACAAGGACCGATGTTTATTTAGAAGTTCGTGTATTAAGACCTTGGGGTTCTCCAGATAGAGAAATGCCAGATTTACCTACACCACCCGGTGGTAAATATCCAGGAAATCTTTTCTTTTGGTTCGAGATTAAAGATGTTATTACTCGACTTACTGAATGGTACTATTCACAAACGAACTACGAACCAATTGCTAAAAATCCAAATCTATACAGATGGGAAAAAGATGAGTCACCGTTGAGATTTTTTGGATCTGGTATTGAGATGTTCTTTGGATTTAAAAACCAAAAAGACTTTGAAAATATTGGTGATTTAATATCCTTTACTAACTTTAGAATTGAATTAAAAGTTTAATATTGTATTTTAATATTATTTCTATTATCTTTGTAAAATGATACCAAATATATCAGAGATAATTCAATACTCAGGACTCCATCCAAAACGAGTCCATAATATTTATATTTTTGGTTCTCGTGTTTATGGTACTCATTCAGATAATTCAGATTGGGATATTATTATAGTAGCAAACAACTCTGTTGAAGCAATTGAAATTAAATCTGATCTCTACAACATTCATATCTATACACCAAAAAAGTTTCAAGAAGATTTAGACTGGCACATGCCAAAAAACATAGAGTGTTATTTTTCACCTGATTGGGCGAAACTTCAAGAGAACATAAAATTCAATTTTACTTTAGATATTAAAAAGTTAAGACACGCAACTTCTCATGTTAGTTCTAATAGCTGGGTAAAGTGTAAGAAAAAGTTAGAACAAGATGATTATTACATTGGTATTAAATCTTTATTTCACTCTTTAAGAATTCCTATATTCTCAACTCAGTTGATAAATACTGGTCAGATTGATTTTACATCTGCAAATTTTATTTGGAATAAGTTGATTGGAATCGATGATGATTGGTGTTATTACTCTGATTTACCAAGTGTTAGTTCATATAAAAACTTCACGTTTGAGGAATTAGATTTACAATTTAGAGAATTGAGAAATAATATATTAACAGAGTTTAGAAAGGTATCTGAAAAATGATTAATTTATGAGCGAAGAAATAAAAAAGATGCTAGAAGAACTAGCATCACTTAGAAAAGAACAGAAGGGTAAAATTAAAGATCGTATTAAAGAAAGTAAGACACCTGGTTTTATTGTAAATATGGACTTTGCTTCTCTTTACCCATCAACAATGACTATGAAGTTTCCTTCTAAACAAAGTAGAAGAATGAAAAAAATTAAAAAAATATTTAACGAGTTATATCCTCCATTATAGTCTCAGTGACATAATAGTTATAAATGCTAGGATTACTTAAATCTAACTCAATGTCATTGAACTCTGATTTTATTCTCAACATTGATGGGTATCCAATATCTAACATAATCCAATGGTAATAAACATTTAGAGTTAAATTATGAATATTGTTATCAACATTGACTTCTAAGTCAATTTTATTATGTGATACATTCAGTAAAAATAAAGTTAACTTTCCATTTTCTTCAAATATCGCAAATTGATGATTAGTATTTTCTTTAGAGGAATAACGATTTTCTATACTATCGTTCATTTCTTTTTTATAAACTAATCCGGTAGTTATGTTTTTTTCTGTATAGACTTCACAGACAAATTCTACTTCTTTTAATTTTCCAATAATCTTTTCCTTTGATGATTGAATAGTCTCGGTATTAATTAAATGATTATTTATTGTGATTAAAGAACCAAATATGTGATCAGATACCGTATCTCGTGGATGATAACTAATATTCTTACACCACCAAGCTACCATACCAACCTCTGGGTTATCTTTAATTATTTCAAAATTATCATTTGTATGTGACACATCTAAATCAAAATCATACTCTATCCAATGTGTGACGTCATAACCAAATGACCTACTCAATAATAACCCGCGATTAAGTAAATTTTGGGCAGCCACTGAGTAGTTATCAACACTACCATATGACAAAGAAGGTGATCCAATTCTAAATTCATCATTAAAATACCACCATCTTTTAATAATACCGGTATCGATTGAAGATATAATATGATTGTCTGAATCATAAACATAAGCAATTGAATCTTTTACTAAAAAATCAGGTATATGAGAATGACTCACAATGATAAAATCTTTATCTTGCTTTTTTAATTTATAAATTAACTCAGACAAGTATGATAGTTGCAACTCATTCCGAATATAACAACCAATTACAAATACTTCTTTCATATATTTTATACTTATAGTATGATTTTTGTTTTAGTGGTTATTAATTAACTCTAAAGTTTTAATCTGTGATTGTTGTTTTTCTAACTCTGTTTTAGATGTGAATACACCTGAGTTGTGTTTTCTGTAAACTCCACCAAACCAATTTTCATTTTTCACAAATCCTGTTTTAGATATTTCATAATTTAACATCCAATCAAGATAATCTGATTCATGCATCCAATCCTTAAATAAATTAGGAATGTTTCTAAAAACTCTACCAAATCCAACACAATTACTTTTACGAATATCGTCTATTGTAACTACATCTAAAAGAGGATGTAACCAAACCTCTGGATCCTTTGGACTATACCCCTCATCACTAAGAGTTGTGTAACCAGAAGAAACCATAGAAAACTTTGGATAGTTATCTAAAAAATCTATATGTAATTGTAACTTATCCGGATTTATCAAATAATCATCACCGTCTAAATACATCACATATTCATATCTACATTGGTCTAATAGTAACTTAACATTTTGACTACCACCTACATTTTCTGTTGAAGATAGAACAATAAGATTATCATAGTACTTTTGTAGCCTACTTAGAATATATTTAGTGTCATCATTAGAATAGTCATCTCTTACAATCACATCAAATTCAAAGTTGACCTTTTGATTTAATATAGAAATTATTGACTGTTCAATGTAATTTGCAAAATTATATGTCGGTATAATTACTGATAGTCTTTTCATAATTATCTTTTTTTTGCCGGAACACCTACATAGACACCGGGCTCTGAAATACTCTTAACAACACCAGCATTTAATCCAATGATAACTTTGTCACATATACTTAATTTTTCTCTAATAGAACAATTAGTTCCTAAGTAAACTTCAGAACCGATACTACAATTACCAGAAACTTTAGCTCCAGGTGCGGTCGTGAAAAAGTCACCAATAACACAATCATGTCCAATTGTAGTTGATAAATTTAGATGAGTATGCTTTCCTAATTTAATATTTGTAGTTAAAATACAATTTGGACAAATTATTGAACCTTCACCAATTTCAATATTACTATCTAAAATCTGAGCAGTTGGGTGAATAAAACTAAAATACTTAGTATCTGGTGGGAGTTTATCAATAAGATTTTTTCTTAAAGTAGGATCAGCGATTGCAACAATAACAGTAAATCTTTCAGTATCAAATTGGGAAAGTGGTAAAACATTATCACTATTTTCAGACCAATACTCGTCACTTACAAATGAAATCATATAAGGTTGTTTCATTTGAGCTTTTATCTCACGAGCAAATCCACCAGCTCCAATAATAGCTTTAATCATATCAGACATCTATTTTTATATTATTATCATTATCAATAGTTTCTTCAATAAAGTCTTTAATCATAAGTTGTTGATTCTGATATGATGAATAACGAGTAACAAATTGTTGAGATAATTTTGATTTTAACTTTAAAAGATATCTATCATCATGTAATTCTTTAATAAAATCTACAAATTGAGAAATGTTGTTACTAACATAAAATGGATGTTTGTAATAATGTGAAACATTATGTCTATCAGTTGTGATTAAAACAGCACCTTCTTTTACAGCTTCTAGACCTAATGGCCATCCGTTTAGAAAATATCCGGTTTCTAGATTTAGATAAATATCTACCTTACTGTGATAGAATTTTTCTAATTCAATATAATTCATTGGTGGATAATTTGTAATGTGTGGATGAGGTTTACAGTTACCAATCGATATAAACTCAACATAGTCCTCTGGATAATACTTATTGTATTTATCTACGATTTGTAAATAAGAATTATCTCCTTTGTCTTCAGATATACCTAAACTGCTAAAACAAACAGTGATTTTTTTATTATTAATTTTCTTAGGTGTGACTGTATCATTCTTATCAAACATAAGCCCAGTTTTAAGTTCGATAAATTTATGAGACTCAATTGAACTTAAAACATTTGTTGTTGTTGGGTGTGTAGATATCAACTTAACATCTTTATTTATACTAAATAACTCCTCTGAAGTAGCCTGCCAACCACCACCTGGATAAAGATGTATGAATTGAATTTTTGTATAAGGAAAGTACTTTTTAAACAATTGATAACAAACTAAAAACATATGATAAACAAAAGTGTATTTTTGTAAATTGAAGTCTTCACTTTTAGTTAGTAAATAACTACCACCGAATTTGTTATTGAATGTAGTTCCATCGATTCTAGTATTCCACTTATTTAGATGGTTATACTGAGGATCAAAAATAAGTATATTATAATCACTTAAAATACCATCTAAGTCTTTATTACAAAAATCCCAATCGAAATCAAAACGATTGCCTGCAAAGTCAGAAGCTTTAAATATTAAAACATCACTATTTAATTCTCGAATAAAGAATTTTAGTTCGATGTTTCTCCAACGACTAAACTTATTTGGGTAGAGAAGATCAACGACTAAACCAGACATGATTATTTTTTTCTTATTATCTTTCTGTAAGAATCATCACCACTTAATACTTCTAAATAGTCTTTGTAAACTTCAATGAAACTATCAATAGATAATTTTGGAGTTAAAGTTTTTTCAGTTTCATATGATCCCCAGTAATAATCATCAAAAATGATCATACCTCCTTTTTTGAGTAGCAACCAAGACATTACTGAATCAGTTAATACAAAAGGTGCGGTGTGATTACCATCTATGTATATTAAATCATAGAATTTTTTTTGTGTGATTAAGATAGGAAGTGCTTCATGTGATAAAGATTGATGTATAATAACTTTATCTGATTGACCACTCTGTAATATATTATGTAAAAAAACTTCTTTTATCTTTTCTAAAGACCACTGAGTTACATCAGCATTATATGAATTAAAACTATTAGAATCCTGGCTAAAGTTCATCCAAGGATCGACACAAGTAATTGTTGAATCTTTTGATAACAAAAGATTATCTAAAAACCAAGTTGTGCTTTTTCCTTCATAACTTCCTATTTCAAGAATATGAAACTCTTCTTTGTTACCAAGTGGGAGTACGTGACTTATTCCAATATCAGAAAACCAATCTTCTGAAAACCTATAATCTCTCATCATTGTTTATAAATATCAAATTTTGATAAGTCTGGGTAAGGCAGTTCTAAATCTTCATTTACCTTTTTTGTACCATCCATATTATAAAACTGACTCATTAATAATAAACCACGAGCAGCTAATTCAGGCATCATATAAAAATTCCAACCTAACATATCAAAGTGATCATCGTGATATGAACACTCTCTTCTACCTGAATAACGAGCTCTCTTAAACCAAAGATAAGCTTCGTAGTTATCCGTTAATATAGCTCCTCCTTTACTTAACTTAAAGTGTTTATAAGGACCAGTAAACGAAACACACATGTGAGTTCCTGGAATATACATATCCGCTGTAAATCTTAAAGCCGAGTCCCAAACATTAGTTGGTAATAATTGATAAGCACCCTTAATTGTTTTTCCTTCTACTGGTGAAAATCTCACTTTAGCTCCAGCATGTATAATCTCACAAGGCACCGATGGGTAAGTTCTTGATGGAATCGTTATTTCTTTTCCTTTGGCCTTTTCATACATTAAAGATAAAAAAAGAGCGTTAGATTGATTATCTACAGTTACTACATAAGGAGCACCTAAATAATCCCCGAGAGCTTTTTCGAATTCTTCCGTTACTTTATAAACACCATTTGCCATAGTCATTTTATATAAAAACAACAATAAAGTTTTAGTAAGAAAAATATTAAATTAAACCATCGGTTTGCTCATTTAAACCGTAAAATGATTGAACTCCAATAAAATAGATGAATATATAATTTATGAAAAAGGAAGACAAAATAGTAATGCTTGTGATAATCGGATGGTTTGTAACAATCGGATTAATTGCAGTGATAGTTACTTAAACAAGACCAAAGTGTGTCTTGTCAGCATTGAAGTTTTGTAGTACCTCAGAAGCAGTCAAGCTCCTGTTATAACAATATACTTTACCAATTCTACCATTTAAGAAATTACCTCCACCGAAATGAGCAATGTTTGTTGAACCATCACCAGCATGTGCCGCTTTGTTAGCCGTATAAGTACTGTCTAAAACACCATTAATATACAATTTCATACCATCAGTTGTATTAAATGTTAGAGTAGCACAATACCAGGTACTAGCACTAAATGTACCAACAGATGGATAAGCAGCATAGTTACCCCAGTTAGCATGTCCACAATATAATTTATTACTACCAGCAAGATACATAAAATGACCACCGGTAGAACTACTCACTAGGTTGTTGTCTGATAATAAACTATTTATATAGAACCAAACTGATTTAGTATAAGATGTTGTTGGAACAACACCTGTTCCAGTCCCTGTACCTCTCTGAGCAGCAGCTGGATTAAATGTAAAGTAAGCTGGTGTTCCGGATGTATAAGTAGGAGTATTTGATAGTGTAATGTTTTGCTGAGGTGGTGCTAAATCAAACCAAGTTAAACCTGAACCGGGATAAGAACTTGAATCAGTAGCGTCTAATCTTAATGTTAAGTCAGTAGTAACGATAGACGTTATGTAAGAAGTCCAATATCCATTATTATTCAACCAAGTTTTAGCATTACTACCTGAACTAAATGTCTGTGGACTTCCATGTACTTGCGACACATATTGTGATAAGTTTATGAAGGAAGTATCATTTGCAGATGACTTCCTAAATCCAATAGTAGTTGCAGATATAATCATTGTGGTATTAGCAGCAGTTCTCGGTCCAGATACGTGTGTAATGATGTAACCATTACTTTCATCAGGTCCATTAAACCATTGTAATCCACCAACACCAGCTAAAAAGCCGGTTGTTTCAATAGATATATTACCAACTTGTGTTGTTCCTGTGTGAACAATTGATGATGTTGGGTTATAAGCAAATGCTCTTGATATAGCTGTCATACTCTATATATTAAAATATATAAAAAAATGATCAAGGTAGTTTGTATAAATAATGTTGAATTGAAACGTGACCAGAAAGGTAGAACATGTCATATAAAGTTACCACTATCTATTGGTAAAACTTATGTAATAAATATACCAAAACATATAATGATTTATAAAGAAGCTGGTGTAGAACACTATATACAAACATCTTTAGAATTTGATATATCAGAAGATGATAATGGATTACAAACTACTTACAACTCAAAAAACTTTGTTACATTAGAAGTTTGGAGAGAAATGCAAATTGGTAAAATAATTTAATTAATTAAAATATTATTACTATCTTTGTAAAATGAATTATCAAAGCGAAATAAATTCACAAGTTATAAGTCATCTAATCAAATACGGATTATATGTTGGTGTTACTAAAGAACTACCAAAACAAATAGCAAATTCTGTTTTGAGTGGAAATTACGCATTTCAATTAATATATGATGATACTTATCAAGTAATAGAGTGGAAAGCCTTGGATAGAAATCTAGTATGTAGCATTATGGACATTACACTAACAGAAAATATTTTTTCTTATGATGGTGGTAAAAGATTTCAATGGTCTGAACGAGAAACGCTTTTAATAGATATGCGTGTAATTAGAGAATATAAATTAAATAACATACTACAATGAAAGAGATTTTAAGATATTTCTTTTCTCCATTTGTTAGACCAAAATTAAAACTTTACATAGGTAAGGTAGCCGTTGGTACACCTTATTTTTTACCCAGAAGATTAGTTAAAGATCCTGAGAACCCTAAAAAGTCTAAATACGTTCCAAAGAAAATAGGATTTGATTATTGTAGATTAGGTTGGAAAACCAAATGGTCAAATACTGATTATCGATACGAATGGTCACCTGTCTTCTCGTTTGTAATCTTTGGTCTACAATTCGCTGTAACTGTAACTGTAAATGATGCAAATCACTATTGGTCTTCTTGGTTATACTATCAAAATGATACTGATAAAACAAAATCTACTAAAGAACGAGTAAAACAGTGTATTGATGAATATCCACAAATTTGGAAAGTTAGTTCAAGAGGTGATGAAAAAACTGTAAACTACTATGATATAATTCTTAAAAAGAAATGGAAACAAGTTTCTGTAGAAGTTGAAAGAGATAATAAATTAAAAAAGTTAGGTATATGATTTTTGTAAAAGGAGATAAAGTAATAGTATTTGAGTCTGGTAAATACTTATTCGGAACTATTGTTAAACAAGTAATGCCTCATCATGGTGTTGTATATAATGGTGATGAAATAAGTTATTTTGTTTATGTAGAGGATTTAGTGGAGGTAAATGGAAAGCAAGTGATACCAACAAAATCATACACAAAAAAAGACTTGGAAATGTGGACAAAAATGTGGAATAGAAATATACAATTAAGTAACTTAAATCTATGACAAAGTATTATCTAGAAGTGATGAGAGAAGGTGTCAGTATCTGTTTAGACACTGATGTTCAATATCATCATCATTTTAAAGTCGGAGATATTATTCCTATACATATGTATTCTGATAAGGGACCTAAGGTGGTCTTTGGTGTTTATACTGAGTATGATGCTCAATTTACTTTAGATTGGGATAAAAAAACAAGTGCTAGATTATCAATTGCTAATCTTATTACTAAGGGATATTTGGTGGATGTTACTAAGAATCTTGAGAGAGATATTAAGTTAAATCAGTTGGGTATATGATAAGTATTGTTGTCAGTATTTTGTGTATTATCTTTGTTTATATTGCTGATAAGTATAGTGATGAAAGAAGTAGTAATATTTGGATGTTAGGACCTATTGGAGTTTGGACGATGGTCATTTATTGGTTATTTAGAATTATATTTGAGTTTATATGAAATTAGAAGAGTTAAAATCTTTAAGACAAGGTGAAGTGGTTGTTTTCACTAAAGTAGATGAAAGAATACGTGAGTACCACAATCATCAACTAGGTGATGAAATGACATTTGTAGAAATTGAGGTGGCTCACAAGATAGGAGCTAGTGATGATGTTGTTAACTTTTTAAGAAACTCTTACACAATCTCTCACTTCTCTTATGAGATATGTCATTATATAGAAAGTAAATCAAAATTAAGAGAAGAAAAACTAAATAGTATAGGAATAAATTAATAAGGTTATACTTTACCTCTACCTGATTTCATTTGACATTCCCAAGCGGCTTCGTTAACCTCTGACATATAATTATATGCCTTCTTAAACCATATTTTTATTTTTTTAATTAATTTCATAGTTGTTTTATTATTAGTTGTTAAATTGTTTAATTAGAAATTTAAGTATATATTAATAAAATTTGTAAAATACAAAATAAACATTATATTTACCAAATGAAAGTAATATTCTTAGATATTGATGGAGTGATGAACTCTCAAGTATTTTATAAAGAAAGACATAAAAGACGCCTTCGTAATCCAAGTAATTGGTATCCTGAGTTGAGATATTTGGTGAGAAAGTTATTTCGTATCAAAACAAAACCAGTTTCATTGAAAGATTATAAAACTCCAGATTCTCACTTCACTTTCGAGTATCAATTCAATAGATTGATAGAGGAAACTTGTAAAGAAAAATGGAAATGGTTGTCAGAATGGTGTAATGAAAATGATATTAAAATTTGTATATCATCAACGTGGAAACATCATTTTGGATCTAAAGGTTATAAATCAACTCCAGAAAAGTGGGAAGATGCTCTTGTTCGTCTAGGATTTAAACCTAATACTTATGTTGGTATAACTTGTGATAGAAAAGAACTAAGAGGTGAGGAAATTAAAGATTGGTTAGACAATCATCATGAGGTTGTAGATTACGCAATATTAGATGATGATTCTGATATGTTACCAGAACAAATGAAAAAATTTCATCACTGTGATGGTTGGTTTGGAATGTCACCTAATCATCTTTATAGAATTGGTAGACAATTTAAGTTAAAAGATAATCTAAACAAATAATAAATAACATAATAAAACAAAAATAAAAACTAATTAAAACATGAAAAACTTAAAATTTCTATTCTTAACACTATTTAGTGTTTTATCTTTAACAGTGTTTTCACAAACACAAGTTTACACAACACAAACATCTGGACCAAACATCTGTGACGGAACTGCTGTATTAGACACAAACAATATAAACATGTCTTCTATCTACTGGCAAGGTATGGGTATGATTATCAACCAAGGTAGTTATATGATTGGTAACCTTTGTCCAGGAACTTATATGGTTACATTCACAACAACTAACGGAACTCCTGTAACTCTAACATTTGTTATATCAGCAGGAACATTTAATCCTTGTCTTAACTTTACTGGATTTACAACACCTACTAATTCAGTTGATTCTTTATCTTGTGATGGTATTATAACAGCGACTGTAGCGGGTGGAACAGCACCATACACATATCAATGGAGTAATGGACAGACAACTCAGACAATGAATAGTTTATGTCCTGGCGGATATTGTTGTTATGTAACAGATGTAAATGGCTGTACATTGACGTTGTGTGATACAGTAGGGGTACAATCACCAAACTATGGAGATACATTAATTATTAACGCAGCAAACATGTGTATTATTCCTCTTGGTACATTATCTTCAACATTAGAAGATTGTAACTTAAATTACAACTCAATTGACAGTGCGTTTATTTCAAGTATCACAGTATCACAAAATCCTTTAGATAGTGTAATGGTTACTTGGACATTAGTAGATACAAACGGAGTATGGGTATTTCCACAATATCAAGTATATACAATTGTTCCAAGTACAGGATGTTATAACTTTCAACTAATTGTATTCTGTTCTCAGAAGAGCATGAACTACAAGACTATTATTGCAAACGCAACTTGGTATATGGATAACGTGGGTATTGATGAACTAACAGACAATAAGAAAAAACTTGTTAAAGTATTAGACCTAACAGGTAGAGAAGTAAATCCATCTGATAATCAAATATTAATTTATGTTTATAGCGATGGTACATTCCAAAGAGTAATGCAAGTTAGTAAGTAATAATAATTCTATTAATAAAAACCTCAACTATTTAGTTGAGGTTTTTTTATTTACAAATAAATTATTATATTTGTCTATTAGAATTAATAATTTAACATATGAAGTATAAATCATTTACCCCTAAAGTAGACCAAAAACGTAGATTAGTCTTAACACGTTTTTATGCAGGAGTTGGTGACTCTGGCCAATTCTGTTATCAAATTAATCGTATAAATAAAGCTGGTGAGATTGATAAGAAATTCAAAGCTCTTTATGCTTTTGGTACTGATGAATTCCAATCAGTTAAAGAATTTCAACACAGCTCAACTGGTCAACCAGTTAAAGTATTTAAGAAACCTTTTAAGTCTGTATTTGGAGTTAAAGAAAAAAATGACCCTAAGAAAATCTGGAAATCTATCACAGTCTAATGTTAGAAAAACTTTGGGAAGATATTAAACTTATTTATGATGGATTTAATTTCAGTTCGAGATTAATGGTAGATGATTTGATGATTATATCTCAAGATAATCACTATTTACTTTATTATAAGAGTAATAGTGATGTCTCAACTCAAATTAGAATTGAAAAGAATTATGATTTGGTTAGGATGTGGTCTGATGATAATGAAGTTGATATGGCAAATTATAAAATTTATGTTGAAACAAGAGGTAACGTATCTGGTTTTAACCAAGTCTACACATCAGAAAAATCAATGATTGAATTATCATATAAGATATTAACACCATTTCTAAGACAAATTAAGCTACAAGAACTAGGTGTATGAGAGTAGTTTGTATAGATAATTGTATTTATCCAGAATTAGAAGTAGGTAAAATTTATCAAGCTAAAGTTATATTTTGGTTACAAGAAGAAGGTGGTATTTCAGAATTTGATTGGAAAGATAATTATCTAACACTAGATGGATATACAGAAATTGATTGGTACAAAACAGAATACTTTATAACAGTAGATAAGTGGAGAGATTTACAAATAAAACAATTAGGTGTATGAAAGTTATGTGTGTGACAACTGATTATGTTGGTGAATGGTCTAGTTTTAGTTCAAAACTTATGCTAATAGTAGATAAGTGGTATGATGTTACTAACGTAGGCACTGATTACTATACAATTATATGGGAAAATGGGTATCAAGCCAATCTATCTAAATCATATTTTAAAACCGTTGAACAATTAAGAGAAGAAAGATTAAATAAAATAGGAATATGAAAGAATTATATAAACAACTTACTGAAACAATAAACTCACTTCCAGGTATTGAATTGACAGGTGATAACTTATCAAACTCATTTGATAAGATTAAATCTGGTTGGGGTGGATTATACATTTTTTTTCATTCTAGTGAAAGAGATGCTGAAGGTCTTTTCTTTCTTACCCGCTCTATGGATAGTAGGTATTGGGAATGTGGTCATCTATGGAGAATTGAATTAAGTTGTGGGGATCAAATACATCAAAATGGAGATAGACCAATTACTTATAATATTTTCAGAGGATTTAATGGAGAAGAAACTGAAGACCAAATCGATAAAGAGATAAATTTACTCATTGAAAATATGCATTATCATTTCCACCACGATAATTTTATGTCTGGTTTTAATATGGATAGAACTAAGTATGACCTAAAAGAGTGGAAAAGAGAAATGAAGTTAAGTGATTTAGGTTTATAATCCTAACTCTTTTAATCTTTGTTGTCTAGCATCTTGAACACTAGGAATATCAACACGAATTGATTTACCTTTACTACCATCAGATAAAGTAGGAGCATATCTTTTCCTTTCGTTAAATTTACCTAAACGAGAAAATAATTTCTTTTGTTTGATTGGTATAAAACCTTTGATTGAGTGGAATTGAGATTCAGTTAATTCAATCTCTTCATGTTTTAAGTATTTATTATAATCTCCATATTCACCAACCCATCTAGGTAGTAAATTAAGTTTATAATTCCCATTATCTTCGGTTATGTAATCACCACTATTTGAGTTTATCCAATAGTTCATCTGATTCAATTACATTATTATCCTCATCAACTTCAATGATTACAGGATTACCGTATATATCCCAAGTTATTTGTTGTATTATCATATTCAAATATAGTAAAAATTTATTTCTTTGTATAATAATCAAAATAATCTTTACGATCTTTTAATACTGTAAGAATAATAAATGCTGCCGATATTAAAGCTAATATAATCATATACTATATATTCTTACAATAGTAAAAATCACTATGATTTGATGTTACTAAATCGTTATGATTTCTTTAACTACTTTGTTTATTATAATATTTATTATTATATTTGTATTTGTTGTTAAAGATAGAGGATGAATGTTGGTTTAATATTGGTTTTAATTGGTGGGTTAATTTTAACTATTGGTGATATTGTATTTAAGAATTGGGCAATTAGTAATAATTGGGTAACATTCTTTTTTGGTTTATCTATCTGGACAATTGGTTTAGTTTTTCTAGCATTTAGTTTCAAGTATAAAAACATTGCTATAGCAAGTTTAATATTCTCTTTATCCAATGTAATACTACTAACACTTATGAGTTGGTTATATTATGACGAAGGTTTAACAACAACTCAGTTTATCGGTATTGTATTAGGTATAATAGCCGTGATATTCTTAGAATCTTAATGTACTAACAATTGACATTATCTCACTATTGACTTGTGATTGATAATATGAATCACCTTCATGATAAGTAAAGTTCTTATACTCTTTTACCTGTGGTCTAGTTGCTTGATGAATTACACTACCAGCCATATTTCCCAATACACTATTTCCAGAATTTCTAACAACAGTTCTTGTTAATTCATTTCCAATTTGACCTTTAATATTTTGACCAGTATTATAAACTGGGTCATTAGGTTGAACTCCTACATAAACAAAGTTAATATCAACAAACTTAATTGTATATTGACCTTCACTAACCTGAATCTCAATACGTGCTGATGTTTGTCCATTAGAATTTTTAGGCTTAGATTTCATCATTAGTGAACAAACCAATTTATCTGGTGATGAACTAGTGATTCTTAATCCAGGTATCGTTCTTAACTTTTGAGATATTTTACTATGAATATCCGACTTAGATTGACCAGGACACTGTACTGTATCTTCCCAATCGACTGATTGTTGTTCGATAGACATTTCAGTTTGTGTCGGTTGATTAGTAATTGCTTGTGATGGTTGACTTAACGCAAGTGATGTAGCTAAGGCTCCAGTTCTTAAGATATTTCCTAAACTGATTTCTTCATTAGTGAACTTTTTATATGACTTTAGTTCCTTAAATTTAACAACTGACTCATCAAATGGTTCTTCCTCTACAGGTTCTCTCTCATCAATAGTAGTATCTACTAAACTATCAATAGCAGCTTGAGCATCTTCCCAACTTAAGTAATCTTTCCACATTGTACCTTTACCAAAAAGAAGTTCACAATCTTCTGGTTGTAGTCCTTTTTTTCTCATTACTGGGGTTTGTGCAAATATTCTATAATTAGAACCTACATCTACTACTGAATATTGAACCTCACTATCTTGATTAAAGTTCTCAAATTGTTTTAAGTATTTCATAATTTACATTTTATTTAGTTTATCGGATATGATATCATAAACTTGTTGCTCAGTTTTTCCGTCTTCAGCATGTAAACGAGCATGAAAGAAAACTGATTCTGCAAATTTAGGGTCATTACCTAAGTTAATAACCTTTTCAATATTAGTGAAGTAAATTTCACAACCATCACCTAATGGACTTGATGTTAGTAAACTAACACTAACACCATTGATATCAAATTTCTGTGGTGTTCCGTAATTTTCAAAAGTCTTAATATATCTCATAGTATTATATATTAATATATAATCTTAAATAACTTACTTAATGAGAAAATCACTACTAATTCTAATCACACTATTTGTATCACTTAACTTACTTAGTCAAAAAACACTTAAAGATTCGATATCAATTAAAACAGATATATTTCAAATTGTTTACTCTGAAGTTCTACAACAACCTAAATGGATTAAATACACTGTTCAATGTCCTAATGGAAGCGCATCAAGAGCAGGTATGGACTTTTATATCTGTGATTCTATAACGACATCCGATAATAAAGATTATGAAGCTAATCAATATGATAAAGGTCACTTAGCTCCAGCAGCACATTTCAATTGTACAAAAGAAATGATATATCAAACATTTACTTTCTTAAATTGCGCACTACAACAAGAGAATCTTAATAGAACAACGTGGAGATTGTTAGAAGCTAGAGAAAGGGAATTGGCTAAAACACAAACTGTAACAGTTGAAATACGTTGTCAGTTTTCTAAAAAGTCTAAAGTTCTACCTTCAGGAGCAACTGTACCAGATGGATTTTATAAAACAATTAAATATGGTAATGTAGTCGAGAAATATTATTTTAAGAATGAAAAGCCAATATCTACCGACTACAATAAGTTTAAAATTAAAAGTTAATTTTTAATATTGATAATGATAAACAATTGTTTACTTATATAATATTAATAGTATGGATAATATACTTATAACAGGAACAAAAGGATTTATTGGGTCAAATCTTAAACAACACTTACAATCAGATTTCAATGTTATCGAAGTTGAAGAAGATATATTCGATGATGTAAATTGGAGTAATAAACTTGATAATCTATTCTTAGAATATAAATTTAAATCAGTATTTCATGTAGGAGCTTGTTCTAATACATTAGAACAAGATGTTAATTATATAATGTTGGTAAACTATCAGTTTACTAAACACTTAACAGATCTTTGTAAATCTCATAATGTAAAACTCATATACTCTTCATCAGCAGCAAATTATGGAATAAATGGTGTTTATCCTTCTAATTTATATGGATGGAGTAAATATACTTCAGAAGATTATGTAATAAGTAATGGTGGTGTAGCACTTAGATATTTTAATGTTTATGGTCCTGGTGAAAATAACAAAGGAAGAATGGCATCAGTAGCCTACCAAATGTGGAATAAAAATAAAAATAGAGAAAAATGCTTCTTGTTTCCAAAAAAACCACTCAGAGATTTTGTTTATATAAAAGATATTATCTCTGCTAATATATGGGCTGATAAAACTTACCAAAACATACAAGGTCAAAAATTTGAAGTTGGTTCTGGTAATATGAGATCCTTTGAGGATGTATTAAGTTTATTGAATATTACCTGGGAGTATCTTCCAGAAAGTTCTATACCACAAGGTTATCAATTCCTTACTTGTTCAGATAAATCAAAGTGGTTACCTGGTTGGTCATCAAATTGGAGTTTAGAACAAGGAATATCTGATTATCTATTATATTTAAAATGAAAGTAGTTTGTATAAATAACGGTGAAATTGAAGATGCTATGGATTCTAAAGTCAATTTAACTATTGGTAAAATCTATGATGCTATCGGTGATAGAGTAAGTGCTGATGATTACGTGTTTAATATAATTAATGATATTGGTAATAAAGGTTCTTATCATTATAAGAGATTTAAACATATAGACGAAGTTAGAAATATTTTATTAGAAGAACTTGGTGTATGACTTAATTAAAAACACTAAAATAAACAAATATTAAATGAATTATAAAGAAATTGTTAGTAAGACTAAAGATAAATTCCAATCAATGTCTTTTATATCAGGAGATACATTCTCTGAAATGCTATCATTTTGGATTGTTGTTATTTCTAATCAAGACGGTGAGATTAAAACATTAGAAGGTAATTCTGGTGGATTAAAACTAGTCACTTATCATTCACCAGAAGAATTTAAATCTAAGTGTCAATATAAACATAGTGATGGATATTGGTGTGAATTTATGTCAAACAATCTACAAAAGAAATCTGACTTTCTTGAATACTATTTCAATCAGGAAAAAATGACTGTAGATGAAATAAGAGATTTTAAGTTAAATCAGTTAGTATGATTGGAATTGGTGATATAGTAAAATTAAAAGAAGAACATTCCTTATATGAATTGATACCAGGTTTATGTGTTGTAGGTGAAGTTAGAAAGTTTTCATTTGGAAAAAGACCAAATAGATATCACATCAAAACTTTGAATACCTTAGATGGCTCTCATAGAATGACCTGGGTAGAAGAAAAAGAAATTATATCAATATCTGAAATAAGACAAGAAAGATTAAATGAATTAGGTATTTAATATATACCGTTATGAAACACATTCAGTTATTTGAGAGTTTTAACAATGAAAAAGAAATTGTAGTTGGTAGTGTTGTTAGAATGAAAGAACCACCAAGTCCTAGATTAGACGGTGTTGATTTTATTGTAAAAGTTGATTTAGGATATGAAGTAATTATGTTTCAAGTGCAACCTGGACTAACTGATGAAGAAATACAAATACTTACTGATACACCACACTATGCTAGTGGACCACTCGGAGAAGAAGTCAAAAAAACATGGCAATCACTTCCTTATCTAAAAGGAGATCCCATTCCTATCAGAACACAAAAACATAGATTGATAAAAATAAAATAAAAGTTATGTCAAAAAAGTCATTAGAAGAAGTTTGGTTTAAAATGCAACAAGACATGCAAACTAAAAAAATAACTGAACAACAAACAGAACAACAGTTATTCGATCAAAGAGAAGCTCAAAGAAAAGAATGGTTAGAGCGAAGAAGAATTTATGAATCTTTAGCGAGTAGTTCATCAGCTGCTGGTGCTGGTTCTGCTGGTGGATTAAATCTAAAAAAATGGGTTACATATATTAACACTATATGGCTTTATCCAATGGCTGATATACAGTCTGTTATCGATACAACATCAATTAATTTCACACAAAATGGTTCAGATTATATTTTTTCTTCTTTACAAGATTTAGCTGACTTTTATGATGAGGTTTATTCAGAGACCGCTAATAGCAACCCAGGTTCGAATCCAGGATATTCACTTGGTGTTGGAACAGTATGTGAAAGTTTAAGAGATCAAATATTCTTAAAGTTATCAAATGGTCATATTGTAGTTAAATGGCAGTTGATGAAGCAAATTACAAATCAATCTGATTTGCCAGCCGGTGGTGATTCACCAAATGGAACTATTGGATATGGATTAATATACTGTGACTGGGATTTAGATGGTGTTCAAGATCCACCAGTTGATGGTAATGGTATAGGAATAAATCCACCAATTGGTGCTTATACAGATCCTCTTAGATTCAAATACGCTTAATTTTTCTTTAAGATTATTTTCATTTTACTTATTTAATGTCTATATTTGTAAAATATGAAGACAAACCTAATTTATTTCATTTCAACAATGTCATTGTTATTACTTTATAGTTGTGGACAATGGAAAGAAGTCAAAGTACCTTATCAAAAAGAACTTTATCTTGAAAAGATACATGTTCATTTTTATGACCATAATACTTGTGAATGGTCTTGTTTAGAAATGAACGAAGGTGTTTATTGCTTAGACGATACCTTGAACCTAAAAATCAAAAAAAATAAAATAGGAGAAATTAAAAAAGTTAAAATACTCGAAACAAAGTAATATGAAAAAAATATTTTATTCCTTTACCGTATCCACTATACTCTTAGTTTTACTCGGTGTTCTAGCTTATAAGTTTTGGTCAATACCACTTATGATAGCTTGGATACTATTCTTAGTTTTTTACTACGAAAAAGCAAAAGACTGGAGAAAATCAAAAAAAGATTAACATATTATGTCGTTATTACCAGCAGCACATAGACATCTACAAATTGAAAAATTAGTAATATGAGATTTGTAGTAAATAGTAACGGAGAATATTATCATATCATTGAGGAATTAAAATGTCCTTTCAATGAGAAGAAAGATTATATCATCTTAAAAGATGGTGAGATTGTTTATTGGCGAAATACTAATAACTATTACCAAGATATGAAGTTGAATGTTGAAATGTTTAAGAAGAGTATTGAAGAACTCGAACTTACTAATTATAGAAGTCAAGTAAGAAAAGATAAGACTTTAGTTTTCTTGAAAGAAACTTTAAGTAAGATGATTGCTTATAAAAGAGAAATTAAAATTGAAGAGGTTTTAAGAAAAGAAACAGAATATAATTATTGGGTTTGTTAAAATGACTGAGAAAGTTGTATTTGTATCAAAAGATGATTACTATATTGGTACCTTAACAATAGGTAAAGTATATGATGCTTGGTATGATGAAACAGTTCCTGTTTATTCATCTACCGGTTTTTATTATACAATAACAAATGATATTGGACTTGATAAGGAATATTACTATGGTCTTTTTATGACACTAAAAAATTGGAGAGAACAACAAATCAATAAAATATTATGATTGAGTTAGAAAGAGATATTAAATTAGATATTATCGAGAGTAAGTATAAATGTATATCAGCTTATAAAATTCCAGATAAACCAGAAGAGTGGTTACGATGTCCTAATTGTAATTTAATTCCACTGATATGGGAATATAATAACGGACGCTCAACCGGATGTGGGTGTGGTAAAAATGAATATGATCATTTTTCTATTGTATCAGAATCTATTATGTCTTATGTAACAAGAAATAACGGTTCTGCACTAGATTATAATACACATAAATTAAAAGAGAATTGGAATCATTGGGTTAAAACCGGTGAAGAATTAGAAACACATAAAGAATTAAGACAACAAGGTAAATGGTAATGATATGAAATAAGTTATTGGGAAATTAAACTAATTGATTTAGTTTATTTGCTCTAATACTTTTAGTATCGTGTGATTTTATTCTACCTATCACTTCGGTATAATCATAAAGATGATTGTCACATCCACAACCACATCCATCACCAGCTCGTCTAACTTTAACTAAGTTACCGTCAATATAAGTGGATTGTGTTGACCAATCATAACCATCATTAGAATAGTCATGATTCTTTTGACACCATTTAACATAGTGCTCAGCTTTCTTTATGGTATTAAATATAATCATAGTTAAATAAAAAACACTGATTCACCCTCTTTAGGATCCCGAAGGATATGGGACTAAGCCCAAGATCGCTCAGTGTTAAGCGAAACAAACAGAGTGGTGAGATCATGTTTGTTTGTTACCCTTATTCTCACATAAGGTCAACCCGCTTTATGCAAAACCCGAAAGTTATTGCTGGGGTCGAATTTATATCCCTATACTTTTTAATTTCTTATCTCTGATAACATCATCGTAATAAACTGGTTTCCATATATGGGGATATTTAGAAAATAAACCAGTAGTATATGGTTCAAATGTACCAAGTGGTCTTTTATTACTGGGATAATCAGCAATCAAAATATATCCTTTAATTTCTGGGTGTCTTCTCATACATTACAAATATAATTAAATTGAATAAAATATCCTAACTATTGTTTGTCAATTAATTAAAAAATCTTATCTTTGTTATTAAATAATTAGTAAATAGTTTATTATGGCATTTTTTAATTGGAGTAAAAAGAAAGAAGATACTAAACAGGTTGAGAAAAATTATTCACCTGAACAAATAAAACCAAACTTTCTTGATACACTTAAAGAAACAGACTTTGGTTTTGCCCGTATAGTCAATCTTAGTAGATATCGTGGTGATGGTATTTCTTGTACAATCATGATTAATCCTCAATATATCTTTCCAAACTCAAATACATACCAAGGATTTAGTCCAACTATGAATAGTTATGGAGAAGGGTTACTTATAGCAGATGGTGTTAAATCTAAAATATCAGATATTTTGGTAGAGATTAATATAAACAAACCAATGCGTTATGATTATAGAAGTGATTATGACTGGAGTAAAAGTGATTATGTTGGATATAATGATTTCTATGATAATAAAACAAGAGGATCACTGTACTATAATAGACAAGCTTTTGCAAATGCCGTTGATAGAATAGTTACTCAAACTAAAGAGTCTTTTTTAACTGATAACAAAATTGGATTTAAATCTAGAATTAGTTGTGATATCTCAGTAAATGATTTAAATGAATTAAAATATCAAGTATCAAAAATTACACGGGGAGTTAAATCAATTATTGAACAAGAATTCATAAAAGAAATTACAAAGTCAAAACTAATTGAATTAAAAGATAAATTCTTTCAACAATTATCAGAAGATGTAATGTTGGATATATTTCAACATATTATTGATATGGTTCCAGAATCGAAATTAGTTATTGGAAATGAATCAATTAAATTTCATGTACCAATCATTGGAAAGAATAGTCATAAAGACTTAAGAGTTTCATTTGTGTTAGATGATAAGGTATCAAATATTCTATATGAACTGGGTGAGTCTTCTAAAAGAATTTTGGGATATTGTCAGAACTCACATTGTGATATTTCTTTTAGTCAACAAGGTATTGTAGTTAAAATATCACCTAAGATTAATAATGAGATAATTGTTGATGAAGAATTACCTGATAGAAATACCGCTCACTATAGAGCGAGAGGGTTGGCTGATAGTTATCCGGAAACTCAGGTAAGAAATCATTATACAGATTGGAATTTATAATAAAAATAAAAAATATGGATACATTAGAAAGAAAAATTAAAAGATGGAAGTTCTTGAATGAGCTTTACAACCGTGGTATTGAATCAGTTGGACCACAAATCGAAAGACATGCAGAAGATATTATGTTGATGCGTATTGAATTAGAATTGAAAAAAAGAAAAGAGTTAAGAGATTGTAAAATTAATTCAGTTTTATCTGACAAAATCTGACGGACGTCAGTTTAAAAAATTTTTTGTTTTAGTCTTATGAAATTGATGTGTATTGATAAAGGTTCTTATCATTTAACCAAAGGTAAGATTTACTTTGCAGATATTTGTACAGATTGTCCTAGTGAGTTTAATCCTGGTAAACAAGTATTTGATTATTATATTACTAATGATAAAGGTGTTCGACATGGTGTAGAGAAAGGACTATTTATTGATATAGTTAAGATTAGAAGAGATAAATTAAAAGAATTAGGAATATGAGTTGGTGTTTAATTAAACATAAATGGGAATATAAAAAAGAAGATATTATTTATAAAAGGATTGATACCGGATACTCTTCTTTTCCATTAAAACTCCGGAATGTGATCAAACACATAATTAAAGTCGAGACTGAAATACCTATATCAACTAAAGTAAGACTTTGTAAAAGATGTCATAAAAAACAAAGAATGGGTACTAGAGGTTATTGGATAGAATGGGACTTAACTAAAGAAGAAGAAAGAGAAATTAGATTAAAAGAATTAGGAATATGAATTTCAGTAAAGAAGAATTAAAAACAGCAATTAGTCATTTACAATTAGATTTAAGAGGTAATTGGGCTTGGGATTATAAAGAAAGATTAGAAGAATTGATTGAATTACTTAACTTATTAGATAACGAAGACGGTGAAGTTTATTCTTTGATATCAACTGCTCAAAGTGAGATTGATGATCCATCTGACGGTAGAATATTCAGAGGTGGTTATCTTTATGGTTATGAGTCTGAAGAAGGTAGAACTCAAGAAGTTTATGATTACTTACAAAATGTTCTCAGTTATCCAGAAGATAATAATATTGAAGTATCTCTACTATATAAAAGAGATCAGAAGTTAAATGATTTAGGAGTATGAGGGATATAATTTTAAAATCACTAGAGAAGTTATCTGAGATTGATTATTTAGATTCAGCTGAACATCTTTATGATGCTATTAAACAAATTAAAAGACATTTAGATGATGATAATTTAGATTATCACATTGATGACTTTCTATGGGGATTAGAATCATCAACCGTCATTGATATGAGTTATAATGGTGATGAAATAGGAAAAATATCTAAATTTATAAGAGAAAGTAGAGTTTCCTATAAAAGAGACCAGAAGTTAAATGATTTAGGAGTATGAGAAAGATACACTTAGATAAATTCACAGACAGTCCGAAACGTAAAGCCAGTTTAATGTTTGTTGAAGATAATAAGATATGTGATGGTTGTGATGTGATATCAAAATGTGCTTCTATACGAACATTAGGTGATGGGATTTCAATTCTTTGTCAAGATTGTATTGAAGGAATTTTAGAGAGTTTAGATCCATCAGTAGTAAGAGATATTAAATTAGATAAGATATTACAATGATAGTTACTTGTATTAACAAAGGAAGGATTAAAAATCTAACAGAAGGTAAAAAATATAAAGTAGTTAGAAAAGTTGAAGGAACTCATCAAGACTCTCACATTCGTTATTCAGGGTTTTGGATAATAAATGATGCAGGAATTGAAAGACACTATTCATCAAAAAGATTCTTAGATGAGTTAGAGTGGAGAGATAAACAAATTAATACAATATTACAGTGAAAGTAATTGCTATCAAAGACGCACCTATCACCAAACACGGATATACTCATAAAGGTAAATTCTATGATAAGGCTTATTCTGAAGGAGATGTCTTTGAGGTTTATGATAGATCAACTTGGGGTACTGAGGATTATCTTATTATATGGCATGATAAATTAGAAACAACTATGGATGTCGACCCAGATAACTTTATTACTTTAAGAGAACTACGTGAGAATAAATTAAAAGAATTAGGAATATGAGAATTTATTTAATCAAAGAATTTTCTGATGAATCTTGGAATGAGATACTACCGGTGAATAATTGGTATGAAGGAGAGTTAACTCCTACTATCTATGATCCACAAACTTTACAACCGGCACCTCCATCATATATTGTTGGGTGTAAAGATGGTAAGTTTAGAAAAGTTTATGCTGAATATTTTCTTACTCAAGAAGAATGTAGAGAAAATAAACTAAATGAATTGGGTATATGAAAGTAGTTTGTATTAATAACTGTTGGGATCAAAGACGAGGTAGTGTTTGGAGTAAACTAACAATTGGTAAATCATATGATGTATTAAGTTTTATATATGAAGAACCAAATGGAAGAAAGGTAGAAATACCAGGTGATAATATCAATTTGGAGAACTACCAAAGGATACTAAATAATAGTAATAAAATTACAATTCAAGATGATGGTCTTATGTTATGTACATTTGATATAAACCTATTCACCACATTGCAAGAGTATCGTGAACAAAAAATAGATGAGATATTATGATACTAACAAAATCCGATAATGATGTTATAATTAAACATATATATGATTTTAACAAATCAGTTGATGTTGGTGATAAAATGGCTATTGATGTTTATATTAACTCAATTGAATTTTTAGATAATGACGATGTTGTTTTTAATTGTATTAGAATTAAACCTATCGTAGATGATTCTTGTGGAATCACTGAAGATACTGTTGGTAAGAGTAAAAAGGAAATAGGCGAATATCTATCGTCTAAACTATCAGATTTTGATAGAGAATATCAAAATATATTTAAAGCCGCTATTAGAGAAATTAAAATAAATAAGTTTTTATGAAAGTTGTTTGTATAGATGCTGAAGGTCGTAGGTACAACAACCATTACGGCGAACAATTTATGACGGTCTTTTTAGGTGGTAGAAAGATAAGTGGTCTTACCCCAGGTAAAATATATGATGTTATTGACTCTATTAATTCATCACCTTGGGTATTACAGATAGTTGATGATAATGGTGAAAAACATTGGTTTAATGAAGAGTTTTTAATGCCTATTGAGAAATACAGAGAATTAAAACTAAAAGAATTAGGATTATGACTACAGCACCATTGAGAGGAGAATATAAAGAAGTAATATGTTTAGAAACCATATCTATAAATCATATAGATTGGGGAAGTGTAGAAGTATTAGAAGGTAAATCTTATAGAGAATGTCTTAGTGGGTTTGGGTATTTAAAAGAAAATATATGTGATGGTGATTGTGCACTAATTGAAATTGGTGGAAATTTGTGGCCGTTTGATAAAAAACATTTTGGAACACTGAGAGAACTTAGAGAAAAGAAATTAAAAGAATTAGGAATATGAATGTAAAAGAAACTTGGAAAGACATAATGGATTACGTCTTTGAGTTAGACGAAGAAATTGCTGTTATAATTGGTTGTTCTGATATAGCTCATAAAGATGGATATTCAAGTTTATACTTTAAGGACCTAACTGTTGATAGTTTTTGGACAGTAATCGGTAGAGGTGATAATGAATTAATATTAAGAGACGCTCTTGAACACTGGGAGTGTGATGTTGATAAAGAAGGTGAATATGAATTCAAGGCTATTCTAAAATATTACAAAGGTGACTATTCAGTAGGTGAAAGTGGTCATTGGGAAATAGAACACATAGAGTTTAATTTTATACAAACCTTTTTAGAAAGACAAAGAGAATCTAAATTAAATGAAATATTTGACTTTGATAATTTATTTTTATGAGATTAGAAATAGGAGATAAGATATATTGTAAGAATCAAATGGATGAACTTACTTTAGATAAAGGATATGTAATTGTTCATACTAGACCTAGAGATAGATGGAACGGTGATGATATCTGCATCTTAGACGATAGTGGTTCTAATTGGTGGTTTGGGCAAATTGGTGAAACCGAATGTTGGAGTAACTGGTTTATCTCCGAAAAAGAATGGTTAAGAGAAAAGAAGTTAAATGAAATATTTGATTTTGATAATTTATTCTTTTAATATTATTCCTTAACTTTATAAAATGGAAATTCTAGAAGTAATATTTCAATTGTTTGGTAACTCATCAAGTATTGGTATGTTTATAGGTGTGATATTCTTTATCTCAATTATCGGTTTAATTCTTTACGCTTTAGTTTGATTTAGTTATAATGTACAGATTAGTAGTAAAAAACGAAAAAATTGTTATTATTGATAAATCATTATCAAAAGAAGAGTGTGAGTTCACAAAGGCATTTGGTGCTCAATGGGTAGTTGATGCTTTCAGAAAGTATATAAACATTGATATTTCAGATTACATGTTACACGAATATGAGAGTGAGTCGAATTGTTTTATTCTACATATTAGAAAAGAAGACCTTTCTAAATTAAGAGAAGATAAACTTAAAGAATTATTATGATAAAGAAACTATTATCTATATTCGAGAAAAAGAAAGTAGAAAATACTTTTGGTTTTATCAAATTTGAAAGAGGTGATGAGGTTAAAGTAACTATTTACTCTGAGATACCAGAATTTTGGTACAAAGGTAAAGTATTAGATATTAATGCCAGATATGTCATTCATTCTATTGAATCAAGTTGGCGAGTAGAATATTATGTTTCTTTTAAGAATAGTAAAGGCGATGTATTAAAATATTGGTTCCTAGAATCTGAACTCAGAAAATATTCTTTACAAGAAGAAAGAAATTCAGTTATTGATATGATATTAAATTAATATGTTAAAAAATACTTTTTACAGATTCAATCGTTGGTTAGATAATAATGAGACAAGTAAGTTTTTCTTATTGTTATTTAGTGTTGCCCTTTTTACAATACCTTTACAGTTTGGTGGTCTTGTAGGTCTTTGTTTGAGTTTATCAACTATAACCGTTGTTTGTTTATTTACCCTTTTTAGAATGAATATAATGAGGGATAAAGTTAAGTTTGATAGAAGTAAATATAAAGTGCCTGAAGTTGGTGAGATTGTTGTGGTTAAAAAAGACTTTTACTATGATGGTCAATTTAGAAAGTTTATCAATACATCTGATCCAAGTCAAAAACCAAATTGGTGGAAAATTAGAAAAGGAACAGAGTGGGTTATATTAGATGTAGAAGAGTCTGATGGTGATTGGAAGATTAGTATGAAAGATATTAGTATGAAAGATATTTGGTGGAATACACATGATATTTATTTATACTATTTAGATACAAAAGATTATTGGGACACTAAATCAAATATTAGAAATAAATTATTAAAGAGATTAGGTATATGAGTTTACTTGAAAAGATAGAAGAGTACTTTATTAAGAGAAGTCTTAAAAGAAGAATGATTTTACC
>JACCDX010101989.1_pt1 | contig 63955 bp, 67 predicted proteins | sample 7449681 | NCBI WGS metagenome assembly JACCDX01 (sample SAMN15323450, study PRJNA562643) | freshwater metagenome | isolation source: river surface water | place: USA:Blue River Watershed | collected 2017-08-18
CATCACGAGTGCACCATGGAACTCACACCCCGCGAAAAAGACAAATTGTTGATATTCACCGCTGGTCTTTTGGCTGAACGCCGAAAAGCACGTGGCCTCAAACTCAATTACCCCGAAGCAGTTGCCTACATCAGTGCCGCCGTGATGGAGGGTGCGCGCGATGGCAAAACAGTGGCCCAACTCATGAGTGAAGGCCGAAGTTTGCTCACGCGCGCGGATGTGATGGATGGCATTGCCGACATGATTCCCGACATTCAAGTTGAAGCCACCTTTCCCGACGGCACCAAACTGGTGACCGTGCACCAACCCATTGTTTAAGGATCTCGACATGATTCCCGGTGAACTCATCACAGACGACGGCGTGCACACGCTCAACCCAGGTCGCAGAACCACCACCTTGGTGGTGCAAAACGGTGGTGACCGTCCTATTCAAGTGGGCTCGCACTACCACTTTGCAGAAACCAACGGCGCATTGCTGTTTGATCGCATTGCTGCACAAGGCATGCGCTTGAACATTGCCGCAGGCACAGCCGTCAGATTTGAACCCGGCCAACAACGCACCGTTGAATTGGTGGACTACAGCGGCAAACGCGAAATCTATGGCTTCAGAGCCTTGGTGAATGGCGCACTCCCAGAAGCAAAAGGAATCTGATCATGGCAACCATTGGCAAACGCGCCTACGCAGAAATGTTTGGTCCCACCGTGGGTGACCGTGTTCGGTTGGCCGATACCGAATTGCTGATAGAAGTTGAAAAAGACTTCACCCTGTTAGCTGGTGGCTACGGCGAAGAAGCCAAATTTGGCGGTGGCAAAACCATTCGCGATGGCATGTCGCAATCGCAGCGCACACGCGATGGCACAGGCTCAGGGCCGCAAGCCGGTGGCGCGGTAGACACCGTCATGACCAACGCCCTGATCATTGATCACTGGGGCATTGTGAAGGCCGACATAGGCCTCAAAGGGGGTCGCATTGTGGCCATTGGCAAAGCAGGCAACCCCGACACCCAACCCGGCATTGACATCATCATTGGCCCTGGCACCGAGGTCATCAGTTGCGAAGGCAACATCGTGACTGCAGGCGGCATCGACACGCACATTCACTTCATTGCGCCCCAGCAAATTGAGGAAGCTTTGGCCAGCGGCATCACCACCATGATTGGCGGCGGCACAGGCCCAGCCACTGGCACCTTTGCCACCACCTGTACACCTGGCGCTTGGAACATTGAACGCATGATGCAAGCCGCCGACGCCTTCCCCATGAACTTGGGTTTCCTGGGCAAAGGCAACGCCGCCTTACCTGACTCGCTGCACGAGCAAATCAATGCAGGTGCCATTGGCCTCAAACTGCACGAAGACTGGGGGACCACCCCTGCCGCCATCGACAACTGCCTGAACGTGGCCGAAGAAACCGATGTGCAAGTGGCCATCCACTCGGACACCTTGAACGAGTCTGGCTTTGTGGAAGACACTGTGGCCGCGTTCAAAGGCCGCACCATTCACACCTTCCACACCGAAGGCGCAGGCGGCGGTCATGCCCCCGACATTTTAAAAGTGGTAGGCGAAGCCAATGTGCTGCCCTCTTCGACCAACCCCACACGCCCTTACACCATCAACACTTTGGACGAACACGTCGACATGCTGATGGTGTGCCACCACTTGGATCCCTCTATTCCAGAAGACTTGGCATTTGCCGAAAGCCGCATTCGCAAAGAAACCATTGCCGCGGAAGACATCTTGCATGACTTGGGAGCCATCAGCATGTTCAGCTCAGACAGCCAAGCCATGGGCCGCGTAGGCGAGGTGATTTTGCGCTGCTGGCAAACCGCCCACAAAATGAAAGTGCAGCGCGGCAAGTTGCCGGGCGACACAGATCGCAACGACAACGCGCGCGTCAAGCGCTACATCGCCAAGCTGTGCATCAACCCCGCCATTGCACACGGCATCAGTCACGAAGTGGGCAGCATTGAAGTGGGCAAGTGGGCCGATTTGGTGGTTTGGAAACCAGCGTTCTTTGGCGTCAAACCAGCACTCATTCTCAAGGGCGGTTTCATTGCCATGGCCGCCATGGGCGACCCCAACGCCTCTATCCCCACGCCGCAGCCTGTGCACTACCGACCTATGTTTGGCAGCTACGGTGGCGCGCTGGCACGCGGATCACTCACGTTTGTCTCGCAAGCAGGATTGGCAGCGGGCATTGGGCAAAAGTATGGGTTGCAAAAAACTTTGTCGGCTGTCAAAGGGATTCGCGGAGTTGGCAAGCGGCACATGGTCCACAACGACTACGCGCCCAAAATGGAGGTCGATGCACAAACCTATGCAGTGCGTGCGGATGGCTTGCTGTTGACGTGCGAACCCGCCGTGAGTTTGCCCATGACACAGCGTTACTTTTTGTTCTGATGTTCTCGATTGACTGAATGCTCACTTGCTCTAAATTAATCCCAGGCGGCCAAGGATTGGCTTCTGCTTTGATCAAGCGCGCGCCCACAGTGTCTTTGGATTGGGACGTGCGTCAAAAAAGTCGCTTCCAAACACAAGACTCCAAAGGGCGCGTGTTGTCTGTTTTTTTGCAACGCGGTCAAGTGGTCCGCGGCGGCGATGTGCTTCTTGCCGAAGATGGCAGCCTGGTGCGCGTAGAAGCCGCCCCGCAAACTTTGCTGCGCGTTACCACATGCTCGCAACATGGCACCCCCTTTGACCTTACCCGCGCCGCTTACCATTTAGGCAACCGCCATGTCCCCATCGAGCTCCAACCCGATCATCTGAAAATTGAGCCAGATTCAGTGTTGGCCGACATGCTTCGGTCCCTGCACTTAACCGTGAAAACCGTCGAAGAAGCGTTCGAGCCTGAAGGTGGTGCTTATGGCACACACCATGGTGGCGCAGGCCACTCACATGGTGACGCCCAAGGTCACGATCACGATCATGCACCAGAGCAGCCTCATGTCCACGGGCCTCATTGCCAGCATGAGCACTGAACTGATTCAACTCATCTGGTTGGCCTCTCCTGCACTGCCTGTGGGTGGCTTCTCCTACTCCGAAGCATTGGAATCGGCCATCGACCACGAACACGTACACGACGAAGCCTCATGTGCAGACTGGCTGGCCGATCAATTGCATTTGTCTCAAGCGCGTGGTGACATGGCCTTGATGGCGCAAGCCATTCCCGCATGGCAAGCCCTGAACACAGAACGCCTGCAGGCCTTGAGCGCATGGGTGCATGCCACGCGTGAAACACACGAAATGCGTTTGCAAACCGAACAAATGGGCCGGTCCTTGCTAGACTGGCTGCGCATTCAAAACAAAGCCAGTGCGCCAGCACTTTCACTGTGCAGTGATTTGCGCCCCACCTATCCCATGGCCATGTCGCTGGCCTTGTCTTTGGCGCAAGCTCCGTTGGAACAAGCCCTGCAAGCCTACGCATTTGGCTGGGCCGAGAACATGACGCAAGCGGCGCTCAAGGCAGTGCCCTTGGGTCAAGTCTCTGGCCAAAAAATCTTAGCCCGACTGGCCCATGAAATTCCTGGGGCTGTGCAATACGCCATCGCTCTAAACGATGACAATCGACAAGCTTTTTGCCCCATGTTGGCGGTGCTGTCAGCCCGTCACGAAACCCAATACTCTCGACTTTTCAGATCATGACTGCTTTGCACCACATTCCCCATCGCACCAAAAAACTACCGCCCCTTCGCGTGGGCATTGGCGGCCCTGTGGGTTCAGGCAAAACCACCCTCTTGGAAATGCTCTGCAAAAGCATGCGCCAGAAATGGGACCTGGTGGCCATCACCAACGACATCTACACCAAGGAAGACCAACGCTTGCTCACCGTCAGTGGCGCACTGGAAGCCGACCGCATCATGGGCGTTGAAACAGGTGGCTGCCCTCACACCGCCATCCGTGAAGACGCTTCCATCAACTTGGAAGCCATCGACCGCATGCTAGAAAAATTTCCCAACGCCGATGTGGTGTTTGTCGAAAGCGGCGGCGACAACCTGGCCGCCACCTTCAGCCCCGAACTGTCCGACCTCACCATCTACGTGATCGATGTCGCCGCCGGGGAAAAAATTCCCCGCAAAGGCGGTCCTGGCATCACCAAAAGCGACCTCTTCGTCATCAACAAAACCGACCTGGCCCCCTACGTCGGGGCCGACCTGACGGTGATGCACGCCGACACCACCCGCATGCGCACCACCGCCAAAGGCCTCAAACCCTTCGTCATGACCAACCTCAAAACCCAAACCGGCCTGGCCGACGTCATCGCCTTCATCGAAACCCAAGGCATGCTCGTTTAATTGGGGTCAGATCAACATTAATTTTCAAAGTCCGGCGCCATCGGCTCTGTTTTGGCCCTAGAACGAGGTTACAATTCCACCCGCAGGAAGTGTGGCAGAGTGGTCGATTGCACCGGTCTTGAAAACCGGCGGCTCGAAAGGGTCCGTGAGTTCGAATCTCACCGCTTCCGCCAAATGCCCAAAAGCCGTTGATTTTTCAACGGCTTTTTTTTATGCTCAAAGCAATCAACGGAGACCCGCATGACATTAGCTTTCAATGGCAAACTTTTACTGAGCATCCTCTTGGGTATCAGCACTCAAGTGACACTGGCACAGACCAGCGCCGCTTGGCCTTCCAAACCCTTGAAATTGATCGTCCCCTATGCCGCTGGTGGGCCAGCCGATCTGGTCGCACGTGAGTTGGCCTTGGTCATGACGGCCGACTTAAAACAAACCGTCACAGTCGAAAATCTCGGCGGCGGCATGGGCGTGCCAGCTCTGGGGGTTGTTGTACGGGCAGAACCCGATGGTCATACATTGCTCTTGGCAGCCTTTGGCAACATGGTGCTCCAGCCCATGCTCAGCAAAAAAGGCGGTGCCGACTTGGTCGCCAAATTGAAACCGGTTTCCACCATCTCGACAGGACCCCACGTGCTGGTTGTGTCTGCCAAGCTACCCGTGAAGAGCATTCCAGAATTGATTGACTACGCACGCGCAAACCCCGGCAAAGTCAGTTTTGCTTCAGCTGGTACGGGGGGTACAGCGCATTTGGGCATGGAGATGTTCAAAGCCCTTTCCAAAACCGATGTGATTCACGTGCCTTACAAAGGCAGTGCAGCGGCTGTCAATGATCTAATTTCTGGCGAAGTCAGTGCCATGTTCAGCAGCTTGCCTTCCCTGCAAGGCTTGGCCGACAAAGGACTGGTCAAAGTACTTGCCGCAACTGCGGCCAGCAAATCCAACGCCACCAAATCATTGCCCTTAATTGGCACGGCTCTGCCAGGTTTTGATTACACCACCTGGTATGCCATGTACGCACCACAGGCCACCCCCAAACCTGTGGTAGACGCCATCAATGCAGCACTTTCCAAGGCCTTGAAGGCACCTGCCTTAGTGGCCAAAATTGAAGCCGCTGGCACCGAACTGCAAGCGGGTACACCCGAAGAAGTGATGGCTTGGACCCAACGTGACACCGAAAAATGGGCCCGCGTGATTCGCGATGCCAAAATTGCCGTGGAGTAAGCGCGGGTGTTTCGGATGCCACAGAAAATCCATGCGCATTTATCCGCAAGTGCCAAGATGTCCGCAACTGGTGCAGTACTCACAACCATCTTTTTTAATCAGCGCGTGTGCGCCGCACTCAGGACATTTTTTACCCGCCATCATCCCTTGAAGCACATCATTTTGATGTGATGTTGCTGGATGCACATGCGCAGCGGTGGCGGCTTCGGTCACCTCATTGACCTCAGATGCACTGCTGCGTCTCTCCAATATTTGTGCAATGGCATAGCCCACGGCGGCCACTTCGGAGTCGTGCCACATCGGCACTTCCACCCCACTGTCTTTGCGCAAAGTACCTAGGCGCACTGGGCCGCGGTCCCATGCCACTTTGCGCATGTCCTGCAAGGCTCTGGCCAAAAAACCACCCCGCGCTGCCAAGGACAACAATCGCATGCTGGACGTGATCCACTGCTGCGACTCACCGTTTTGCCCCACCGGCATGAAGAACTCAATGGCACGCTCCACCTGGCGAGTCTCGCCCTTAACCACGCCCGTCACAGGCATGAACGAGATGATGAGGTAAAGGGTCTTCAAGCCATCCTGCGTCCAGTAGTTGATTTTTTCGGCCACAGCGGGCAGCTCACCGTGAGGCCGGCGGTCAATGACACAACGGAATGGGTCCACGTCAGCCGTCACGTCCGAGCGCACACGCTTGGCCGCGACGCCCTCACCGGGTGTTGGTTGCACTTGAAGTACCGAGCCCAAAATTGCGTTGGGTCGGTAGGTGGCCAACCCTTTCAAGTGCGCAGCCCAAGCTTGCATGTACAAATGTGCAAAGTCTTCAAACGGACAGTCGGCAGGCACATTGACCGTTTTGGAAATAGCCGTATCCACAAATGGTTGAACAGTCGCCATCATGGCAATGTGATCTTGCGCAGACATCTCGAGCGCAGTGACAAACGCAGGCGGCAAATGATCGACATCGCCCCCCAGTTCACTGTAAACGCGCCAAGCATGGTCTTGCACGACGTACTCGCGGGTGCTGCCATCTACTTCACGTTTTTTGCGTGTGTAGGTCCAAGAGAATGCAGGCTCAATGCCATTTGAAGCATTGTCGGCAAAGGCCAAACTGACAGTACCTGTTGGCGCGATGGACAGTAAATGGCTATTGCGAATACCGTGCAGGGCAATGCCTTGACGAATGCCTTCTGGCAATCGACTGGCAAATCCTTCCCCACCCAAATAGGCTTCGGCATCAAACAGTGGAAAGCAGCCCCGTTCTTTGGCCAATTCGATCGAAGCCGCATAAGCTGTGTCGCGCATCACACGGGCAATGTCCGCTGCAAACAAACGTCCTACATCACTGTTGTAGGGCAAATTGAGCATGACCAATGCATCGCCTAAGCCCGTAAACCCCACCCCGATGCGACGCTTTGCCTCCGCTTCCATGGCCTGCTCTGGTAAGGGCCAGTGTGTGAGATCGAGCACGTTGTCCAGCACACGTACTTGCGTAAAGACCGCTTGCATGAACGCTTCAAAATCAAAACTGGGGGCAGTGCCATCCAAACCAAATGGATGACGCACAAACTTGGGCAAGATCACAGGACCCAAATCGCAACACCCATAAGGCGGCAATGGCTGTTCTCCACAGGGATTGGTCGCCTCTAAAGTCTCGCAATAAGCCAGGTTGTTGTCACGGTTGATGTTGTCTAAAAACAAAATGCCAGGTTCTGCAAAATCGTACGCTGACTGCATCACGGTCTGCCAGATCGCACGGGCAGGCATCTCTGCATAAATCCATTGACCATCTGGGCGCTGCGTCAATTTTTGCGCCATCAACACATCACCTGGCTGCGCCTTGTGAACCAACTGCCAAGGCAAATCATGTTGAACGGCATGCATGAAGGCGTCACTCACAGCCACAGACACGTTGAAATTATTCCATCGGCCGGGCGTGCGTTTGGCTGTGATGAACTCCAGCACGTCCGGATGGTCAATGCGGAGTACGCCCATTTGCGCACCACGGCGCGCCCCTGCACTTTCAACCGTTGAACACGATTGGTCAAACACATTGATGTAGCTGCAAGGCCCAGAAGCCAAAGAGGCTGTGCCCTTGACGCGCGCACCGCGCGGACGAACACGCGAAAAGTCATACCCCACGCCACCGCCTCGACGCATGGTTTCGGCCGCCTGCTTCAGGGCTTCGTAAATGCCAGGAAAACCATCGTCGTCTACACCTTGAATGCAGTCACCCACAGGTTGCACAAAGCAATTGATCAAGGTCGATTGGATATCGGTCCCCGCAGCACTCATGATGCGGCCCGCGCCAATGGCACCCGCATGCATATTGGCCAGAAACACTTGCTCAAAATGCGAACGCAGTTCAGGCTGCTCCACAGAGGCCAGGCCTTTGGCCACACGGGCATAAACATCGTCGATCGATTGCTCACCCTCTTTGGCGTACTTTTCCAGAAGGATGTCGACAGAAATTTCTTGAGGAAAAATGACAAGTGCGCTAGCAGCAAGCGCTTGCGGAGGAACAGTCTCGAAGGTCATGGGGGTCTCAAATTTCCAGTTAAACACTGGATTTGAGACTACGCCCTTCAGGGTTCCAAACTCTTGCTTTGAATCAAGGAACTTGATCCTTGATTTCCAAATTCAAGCCTTTGGCCCCCACCTTGACAGGCCCCAAGGCGCCCAACAAATCGCCTGACTGCGGCATGGCATTGCCCGACTTGGAGACGCGAACTTTGATGAACACCTCCCCCGCACCCGACAACTTGCGCTCGGGGCTCATGGCCGTGCTGTCGTCGAGTGTGAAGTTCAAGGGCAATTGCGCCACCGTCGATTTGAAAATGGCCAATGGCATGCGTTCACCATTGGCTGGCGTGGCATACACAAACACCACATCTGTGGGGTTTGCCTTGGATTTCAGAGCAGCAGACAAGCTCACCTGACCCGACACAGCGAGAGGCGAGATTTTGGGCTTGATGCCCAATTTGTCTTGCGCAGAAGCAATGGCATTTTCAAGCCCCGGAATGTCTGGATTCTGTGGCTCTAAAGTCTTGCGGGCAGCCTGCCAATATTGCAGTGCATCAACATACTTTTCGTGAGCATAGGAAGCACTGCCCGCCATCAACAAAGCACCATAGTGTTGCGGGTCGCGTTGCAGAATCTCACGAATGACGCGCCATGGTTCACCCTCAAAATTTCCTTGCGAGCGCATGGCCATCACTTCTACACGCTCAAGCCTCAGATCGTCGTCAGCCAACATCGTCAGTGCGCGGTCATAAGCTTGAATGGACGCATCAAATTGTTCTAAAGACCGGTAGCTGCGTCCCAGCATGACCCAAGCCTCTAAATTGTCGGGCTTGTCTTTGAGTTTTTGCGCCAAGTTCTCGACCATCTTCTGCAAATCGACTGGACTGTTTTTGTCGAGTGCTTTGGCCGCCATGGGATCGAGCGCATCCGGTGTGCCCAACCATGTGTAAAGGCCCATGGCAGACAAAGGCATCAAGACAGCCACCAGCATGGCCGTCCACTTGGCTGGCTTTTGTGCTTTGGCTTCAGGATCGTCTTGCGCAGCGGTGTCCTCCAGCAAACGTAAACTGAGCTCGTCCCTCGACTGCTGCCATTCCGCATCACTGATGTGGCCACTGTCGTGCTCACGGTCCAGGTCTAAAATTTGATCGCGATACACCTTGGCATTGGCCTTGGCTTGACTGGCATGTGTGACCACGGGGCCTTGCCTTAACAAGACCCAAAGCAAAACAGCTGCGACACACAGCACCAGCCCAAAGGCCATCAAGTTGAACAATGTGCCGGCATTCATGCTGCATCTCCCGACTTCAAAATTTCCTGAACCTTGCGGCGGTCTTCATCGCTCAGGCTGGCACTTTGTGCTTGTGCTGTTTGGCGTTGCCGCAAATACACGCTCATGCCCCAAACACCCAGCACCAACAACAAAAAGGGACCAAACCACAAGACCCACGTCAATGGTTTAACTTCTGGACGGTAAAGCACAAAATCACCATAGCGGGTGACAAGGTACTCTTTGATTTGCGTGTCACTCTTGTCTTGACGAATCAACTTGCGCACTTCTTCTCGCAAATCATTGGCCAACTCGGCCCTGGACGAAGCCAAGGATTCATTTTGACAAACCAAGCATCTCAACTCTTCCGAGATGTGGATCAGGCGCTTCTCAATGACGGGGTCTTCGGCCATTGGCGCAGCATCTTTGGCGTGAACCGATGTGAAGGCAGTCAACAGTGCAATGGCCACAATGACCCAACACGTCGACCAAGGTGAGTTCAATTTCATGGAATCTTTCGCAGCGCCTTAAGAGGCATTCAATTTCTGCACCAAGGGCAAGATGGTGGATTGCAGCAAGTCCGGTGTGACAACACCAACACGTTTGTAGCGAATGATGCCCGCCTTATCAATGACATACGTTTCGGGCACGCCATACACACCGTAGTCAATGCCCACTCGGCCATCCAAGTCCATCACCGACAAGGTGTAAGGGTTGCCATGTCGCTTGAGCCACATCTCGCTTCGCTCACGGGCCAATTGAAGTTTTTCAGCGGGCGTGAATTTGCGGCCAGCAGGCTCATCTTGTGGTTGCACCTCTTTGTAACTCAAGCCCACAATGGGCAATTGTTGTGTGCGCGCAAACGCGACCAACACGGGGTGCTCCTCTCGGCAGGCCACACACCAAGTGGCCCACACGTTCAACATCCACACTTTGCCCATCATGTCCTGCGGGCCAAACTTGGGCGCATTGGCATCCAAGGTGTCAAGGGAAAATGCCGGCGCAGGTTTGCCCACCAAGGGCGACGGAATTTCGTGCGGATTGCGATTCAGGCCCACCGCCAGAAAAACCAAGAGTCCCAGAAACAACGCCAGTGGAATTAAAAATTTCTTCACAAGATTTCTCCGAAGGACTTAGCCCAGACTGGCTGCAGATTTGCGATAGCGTCTGTCACTGACTGCCAACAAACCACCCAAGACCATCAAAATTGCGCCATACCAAAGCCACGAAACAAACGGCTTGTAAAACACCCGAACGCTCCACTGAGGCTTGTCGCCTTCAATGGCCTCGCCCAGCGACACATACAAATCACGGAACAAGCCAGAATCAATGGCGGCTTCTGTCATGGGCATGGCCGATGAAAAATATTTGCGCTTCTCTGGATGCAATGTTTCTAAAAATTGGCCTTTTTGCATGACCTTCACTTCTGCACGCAAGGCTTTGTAGTTGGGGCCATCGACATCTGACACGCCCATCAATTCAAAGGTGTATTCCCCAATGCTGACCGTGTCTTGAAGGCCCATGCGCACATCGCGCTCTACCTCATAGCCCTTGACAAAGGTGATGCCCACCACCACCACGGCAATGCCCAAATGGGCCAAGTGCATGCCCCAAAATGAGGGTGGAATGCGACCAGGTTTTTTCATGCGCGCCACAATTTGCATCAGCAAACCGACCACCACCCAAACAGCCAAGCCCAAGCCCATGGCCACCAGCCATGTGCCGCGTTCAGACAAGATCCAAATGCCAAGTGCCGACAACACGGCCACCAGCGCTGGAATTTGAAGTTCACGACCCAAGGATTTCCAACGCGCTTCGCGCCAGTGTGCAATTCCGCCTGGCACCATCAAAAACACCACGGGCACCATCAAGGGCACAAACACCGCGTTGAAATATGGCGCACCAACAGACAACTTGCCCAAGTTCAATGCATCGACAATGAGCGGGTACACCGTGCCCAACAACACAGCGCCTGTGGCCACCACCAGCAACACGCTGTTGACCAACAGCATGGACTCGCGGGACACCAAACCAATTTTGCCGCCCAAAGTGGCCTTGGGTGCACGCCATGCAAACAGTGTCAATGACACGCCCACCACCACGGCCAAGAAAATCAAAATGAAGACACCACGCTTGGGATCAGCGGCGAAGGCGTGCACTGACGTTAGGACGCCAGATCGAACCAAGAAGGTGCCCAGCAAGGACAAGGAAAAAGCGCCAATGGCCAGCAACACAGACCACGCCTTAAAGCCGCCCCGCTTGTCAGTCACCATCAAGGCATGGATGAGCGCGGTACCAAACAACCATGGCATGAGCGATGCATTTTCAACAGGATCCCAAAACCACCAGCCGCCCCATCCCAATTCGTAATAAGCCCACCATGAGCCCAAGGCAATGCCTGCAGTCATGAAAATCCAGGCGACCACAGTCCACGGCCGTGACCAGCGCGCCCAGGCCGCATCCATGCGGCCGGACAACAAAGCAGACACTGAAAATGCAAACGCCACAGAAAATCCGACGTAGCCCATGTAGAGCATGGGCGGATGAATCACCAACCCAGGATCTTGTAACAAGGGGTTCAAATCGCGGCCGTCCGCTGGCGCTGGCAACAAGCGCTCAAAAGGGCTGGAGGTGGTCAAGATGAACATCAAGAAGCCGGTTGAGACCAAGCCCAAAATGCCAATGACGCGGGCCACCATGGCCAATGGCAAAGTGCGAGAGAAGAGTGCCACCGCCACCGTCCAACCCGACAACATGAGAACCCACAAGAGCAAAGAGCCCTCATGCCCCCCCCAAACAGAAGCCAACTTGTACTGCGATGGCAGCAAAGAATTGGAGTGCGCCGCGATGTACTTGACGGAAAAATCATCGGTCAGGGCTGCATGGGCCAATACGACAAACGACAAAGCAATCAAGGCAAATTGCAAGAGTGCCGTGGGTTTGGCCAGCGCTTGCCAGCGTTGGTTCTGATTCACGGTACCTGCCAGTGGTAAAACACCTTGCAGCAAAGCCACACAAGCGGCCAGGATCAAGGCAAAGTGGCCAATTTCAACAATCATTCCAGACTCTTTTCTATAGGTGCCATCAAGGCTTCGCAGATTGGGCGGCTTTTGCGGCCTCAGCTTGGTCTAAGGCATGTTTTGCCTCTGGTGGCATGTAGTTTTCATCGTGTTTGGCCAATACTTCCGAAGCGGAGAATTGCTTGTCAGCCGACAGTTTGCCTTGGGCCACAACGCCTTTACCTTCTTTGAACAAATCGGGCAGCATGCCTTTGTAAGACACAGGTACATCGTGCGCAAAGTCAGTCACCACAAATTGAACGTTCTCGCCATCCTTTTGCAAGCTCCCCTCTTTGACCATGCCCCCCACCCTGAATGCGCGGCCCTGGGGTGCTTCACCTTTGGACACTTGCGTGGGCGTAAAAAAGAAAACCAGATTGCTTTGAAAAGCGTTCAAAACAAACATGCCCGCAATGGCCAGTACGGCCACGCCAGCAGTGATCAGTAAAAATCGTTGGTGTCTAGGCTTCATGCGCGCCAATCCTTTTCCTGCGTTTCTGCAACAGCCAACGCGCTTGACACCTGGGTTAAAGCAAGTTGACGTGCACGTTTGAGCCAAAAAATTTCCAAGGCCATCAGCCCAGCAGTCACGCCAAAACTGCCCCATACATAAAGACCATAGCCACCCATGGCCCAAAAATCGGTCCAATTGTTCCAAATCATGACGGCTCCTTCAAAGCGTGCGCTTTCACTTCCGGCAAATCAGCCACCCATTGCGCATGCCGCTCTCTGACCAGAATGATGTTTCGCACGCGGTACAAGGCGATCGCAATGGCATGCATCCAAAATGCAACCCCCATGATCAGCATGGCTTCCAGCATGGTTTTGGCCATGCTCGAGCCCTGCGTCATGGAAACAGATGCGCCTTGGTGAAGCGTATTCCACCACTTCACAGAAAAATAGATCACCGGCACGTTAAGAGCCCCTACCAAAGCCAAGATTCCGCCAGCCTTGTCTGAACGCCGGGAATCGTCAATGGCACTGGTCAATGCGATGTAGCCCAAATACAAGAAAAACAAAATAAGCTCGGAGGTGAGTCGGGCATCCCAAACCCACCAGGCACCCCACATGGGCTTGCCCCATAAAGCACCTGTCCAGAGTGACAAGAAAGCAAAAATAGCACCGGTAGGCGCCAGCGCGCGGGTCATCATGCCCGACAAGCGCGTGTTGAAAGTCAGCCCCAAAAGAGCCCAGAATGCCATGGCCAAATAAATGACCATGGACATCCATGATGCGGGCACATGCACAAAGATGATGCGATAGCCCTCGCCTTGCTGAAAATCTGCAGGCGCTACAAACAAGCCCAACCACAAGCCCCAAACCGTCAAAGCGGTGGCCAATGCGGCAAACACGGGCCACAACTTGCCAGCCAGTGGATAGAAATTTTGGGGGGAAGCGTAATGAAAGAGTTTTTGCATCATTGGGTTAACCCACTTTTAGGATTCAAGTGCAATTCGAAGGGATGCCGCGCTGGCCCACGGACTGAACACGGCGGCCACCAAGGCCATGGCAGCCAAAATGGACAAATGCGCAGAAGCGCCCAACCCACTGATTTCGGCTTGTACGGCACCAGCGCCAAACACCAAGGCTGGCACATACAAAGGCAGTACCAGCAAAGAAAGCAACACATCGCCGCCTCGCACACCCAAGGTAAGGGCTGCGCCAACAGCGCCAATCAAGGACAAAATAGGCGTCCCCAACAACAAGCTCAGGGTCAAGGTCCAAAGCGCACTGGCAGACAAGTCAAATTGCAATCCCAAGACGGGGGCAAGCAACACCAACGGTAAACCTGACAACAGCCAATGCGCCAAAATTTTGGCCGCCACCAAAAGCGACAAACTGCTGGGTGACAACGCCATTTGTTCTAGGGTGCCATCGGCGTGGTCCGCCGCAAACATACGCCCCAAAGACAACATGCTGGCAAGCAAAGCGCCGACCCACAAAATACCCGGCGCCACCAAGCGCAAAGTGTTCATTTCGGGGCCAATGCCCAGGGGAAACAAGGCCGCCACCACGACAAAGAAAAAGACCGCCGTGATGACTTCGTTTTTGCGTCGCATGGCCAATACCAAATCGCGCTGAACGATGGCAAAGAAAGCACTCATGCGGTTAACCTGTAAGTCAATCCCTGTCCACCCAGCTTAACGGCTTGGTGACTGGTCAGCAAAACCAGGCCTTGTTGGGACAAATGTTCGTTGATGACCATGGCCAGTGCGTTTTGCGCAGTGGCGTCCAGGGCGACGAAAGGTTCGTCCAAGACCCACAGCTTGGCCCTGCTCAGTTGTAAACGTGCCAAGGCTGTGCGCCGTTTTTGGCCTTGCGACAAAACACGAACAGGCAAATGCTCACGACCGCGCAAGCCCAGTTGTGCCAACGCGGCCATCGCTTGTGGTGCCGATAAATGAACGCCGGAAACGGCGGCATCGACACGCAGGTTTTCGAGCGGTGTTAAATCGTCTTTCAGGGCCAGTTGGTGCCCCAGGTAGGCCAAATCTGCCCGAAATTCATCAGCGCATTGATGCACTGGCTGACCTTGCCAGGTAATTTGCCCTTCGTCCAGTTCGCTCAGGCCACAAATCAGGCGCAAAAGGCTGGTCTTGCCGACGCCGTTGTCACCCTCAAGGTGCAGCCATTGGCCAGGCTGAAGGCTGAAAGAAACGCCAGAAAAAAGACGTCGATCACCTCGAGAGCAAGAAAGATTGGATACGCAGAGCATGGGGCTGAATCATCGCAGAACATGCCCATTCAGAATTGATTCAGGTCAAAAATAAAGGGCCAATTGAGGAAGCCTGCTGATTTTAGCTTTGGGAACCGTCTGAGGCTTCTTTTGCCAGTTCTCGGGCTTGTTTGTCGGCCTCGGCTTTTCGGTACAAGGCCAGGACATTGGGCAAACGGTCCAGCATCTCGACCCACTCATGCTCAAAGGGCAGTCCAATCCAATCGCCATTGGCTTTCAATCCCGCAATGCTGGCCTTGATTTTGTGTCGCGCCACATCAAAAGTCTGCAACTCTGGCTCAGTCAAGAATTCTCGTTGACTCTTTGAGATTTCAGCTTCCAACAAAACCAAAACATCGTACTGCACGGCCAATTCATGTTTCAGACTTTCAGACGACCGAACACCTGTGTGTGGATGCTGAATTTCATTCAACTTGTCTGCCAAATCTTTGAAATTTTGCTGTGTTTGAAAGTAAAAAATGAGAAATCCTGCCAACAGGAGGAACAAAACGCTGATCACCAGCAAATAAAAATTGTCCATCAAGGACCTCTCTTTTTGAAATATGCCTGATCCTACTCAAGTGTCTCCCCTGCAGCAACTCGTAAGCCGCAAATGCACGTTGCAGTGACATTCAAGCGCCTACAAAGTTACACTGCGCAGCAAGGAGAACCCGTCAGTGAACACCCCTCAAGTTAAACCCTCGCCTGTTGACGCACAAGACCTGGCCCGTTTTGGCAGCGGCCAATCTGTCAAACGACTGGAAGATCAGCAACTTTTAAAGGGGACTGGCATCTATGCCAATGACGTCAGCCTGCCAGGCCAGTCACATTTGGTATTTTTACGCTCACCTTACCCTCATGCGAAGCTCTTGCGCATAGAGACACAGGCCGCCAAAGCAATGCCGGGTGTTTTGGCCATTTTCAGTGGCAATGATTTGCTGGCAGCCGGTGTCAAACCCATGGCTCGCCCCTTGAATTTCAAGCGCGCAGATGGCACCCCCTTGTCGGCCACCACGCGACACATTTTGGCCACCGACACCGTGCGCTTTGTAGGCGAACCTATTGCAGCAGTGGTTGCAAGCTCTGAAGAGCAGGCCCGAAATGCCATTGAAGCCATTGAGGTTGAATTTGAAGCATTGCCCAGCGCCACCACCCTGACCGATTCGCTGGCGCCCAACGCCCCCCAATTTACCGAAGCGCCCGACAACCGTGTGGCTGAAACACGCTACGGCGATGTCCAGGCCACACAGGCCGCATTTGCACAGGCTGCGCACGTGGTGCAGCTGGACATTGTGAATCAACGTGTGGCCGCATTGTCCATCGAGCCACGCAGCGTATTGGCCTATCCCGAGCAAGGCCGATTGCACATCCGCATGAGCAGCCAAATGCCCACTGGCGTTCGTGCCACGGTGTCCGATTTGCTGGGCCTAGACAAAGACAACATTCGCGTCATTGTGGGCGATGTGGGCGGTGGTTTTGGCATGAAAACCGGCGCCTACGCAGAGGATGTGGTGACCGCCTATTGCGCCCACACTTTGCAACGCCCCGTCAAATGGATTGCCGACCGCAGTGAAGAATTTTTGAGCAGCTCACACGGTCGTGACATTCAAACCCAAGCCTCTTTGGCCCTGGCCTCAGACGGTAAGATTTTGGGCTTGCGCATCGAAACATTGGCCAACGTGGGCGCCTACCCCACCATGACGGGCCTGGCCATTCAAATGCTGATTGGCCCATGGGTACAAAGCAGCGTTTACGACATTCAAACCATTGACTACCACTTTACTGGCGTCATGACCCACACGGCCAGCACCGGCGCATACCGTGGTGCCGGTCGGCCTGAAGCCATTTACAACATGGAACGCCTGATGGACGAGGCGGCTCGGGTCAGCGGCATTGACCGCGTGCAATTGCGCCGTCGCAACTTCATTCAGCCCACTCAAATGCCCTACAAAAACCCGATGGGACAGGTCTATGACACGGGCGCATTTGAAATGATCATGGACCAAGCATTGGCAAAAGCCGACTGGCATGGCTTTGCGCAGCGTGAAGCGGCCTCCAAAGCCAGCGGCCTGTGGCGTGGTTTGGGCATTGCCACCTTCTTGGAATGGACTGGTGGCAACGCCCTTGAAGAAAACGTACACGTCCAAATTTTGGCGGACGGCACCATTGAAGTGGCTTCTGCCGTGAATGCCATGGGTCAAGGCATTGCAACGTCATTGGCGCAGCTGGTGGTCGATGTGTTTGGCGTTGACATCGCCCAAGTTCGGGTGATCTTGGGCGACACCGACCGCGCCAATGGCTTTGGCAGTGCGGGATCGCGCTCTCTTTTTACGGGCGGTTCAGCCATGCGTGTTGGCGCTGAAAAAACTTTGCACAAGGCCCGCGAATTGGCTGGGCAAGCCTTGGAGGCATCGCCCACTGATTTAACCTATGAATGCGGCAGTTTCAGTGTCAAAGGTACCGATTTGAAAATCAGTTTGGCCGATCTGGCTCAACGCCAACCCGAGGCCAAAATTGAAATGCAATCGAGCACCACTGCCAGCGGACCGACATGGCCCAATGGCTGCCACATTTGCGAGGTTGAAATCGATCCTTCAACTGGCGAAACCCGCGTGGTGTCCTACACGTCCATGAACGATGTGGGCCGCATTGTGAATCCTATGATTGTGGAAGGCCAGTTAGATGGTGGCGCTGTGCAAGGCATGGGACAGGCCTTGCTGGAAGCCTTGGTTTACGACCAAGAAAGCGGCCAATTGGTCACCGGCAGTTTGATGGACTACGCCGCACCTCGCGCAGACATCATGCCTCAAATGTTCCATACATTTACCAACCAATCGGTCCCCAGCACCAACAATGTGTTGGGTGTGAAAGGTGTGGGGGAATTGGGCACCATTGGCGCGACCCCTTGCGTCATCAATGCCATGGCCGACGCCTTGGCAAGAAATGGCAACGGCCACAAATCACATTTGCTACAGATGCCCTTAACGCCATTTAGATTGTGGGAATTACTTAACGTTGCGTGAACTAAATTCACAAACAATGGATACTTTGCTACTATTTATTTACATGGCGCATTAGAATCAAAGCATGACAACAAAAAGCAACTCACCTGCGGCCAATGCTTACCTGCGTTTTTTGCAGTTGGCCAGGGGCGTTCAGCAATTGCCCGACGCGCCGCTGTTAGACGCCAACGAAAAAGCGTTGCTGGAAGAAGTTGCGCTGCGTTGGTTTGAAAATCGCACCATGACTGTGCGCGAAGCCATTGGCCTGACCCAACTTGGATCTCCCGCCACTTTGCACAAACGCATCACACGCTTGCGTCACAAAGACCTGCTCATGACCTTCAGCCAACCTGAAGACAAGCGCGCCAAGTACCTCATCCCTACCGAAAAAACCATCGACATGTTTGGCGACTTCGGCAAAAAAATGAACACTGTGGTCGCAGCTGCTTAACAGCGCACAACTTCGCTTCGGGCGTCTACTGATCGCTTAAAAACAAAGCCTGCAAGTCGCTTAAAAAATCAAAGCCCCGTTCTGTGGGCCACACTCGGTTGAGATCTCTCGCAATCAATTGTTTGACTTCCGCATTGGCCAAACCTTTTTGAATGGACGTCATGGCCAACCCTGTTCGCGCCATGTAATCTGTCAAGCTAAAGCCTTCTTTCAAGCGCAAGGCATTCAACATGTATTCAAACGGCAAGTCTTCACGCGACACTTCTTCGTACTGCGTCACGGGCTCGCCCTTCAGTGCTTGTGCAAGGTACAACTGCGGTTCTCTGTAACGCACTTGACGCGTGATGCGGTGCGCAAAACTCAGCTTGCTGTGCGCGCCCGCTCCAATGCCAAGATAGTCGCCAAACTGCCAATAGTTGAGGTTGTGCCAGCACCGGTGACCAGGCTTGGCATAGGCTGACACTTCATAGCGCTGCAAGCCTTCAGCCCCAGTCATTTCTGTGATCAAGTCCATCATGGCGTAGGCATCATCCTCCTCGGGCAACACCGGCGGGTGCTTGGCAAACATCGTATTGGGCTCGATGGTGAGGTGGTAGATGGAAATGTGAGGCGGCTTGAAACTCAGGGCCGTTTGTATGTCTTGTGCCAGATCGGTCAAGGTTTGACTTGGCAAGGCATACATCACATCCAAGTTGAATGTGTCAAACGCACTTTGTGCTTCTTCGACAGCCGCCATGGCTTGCTCACTGCTGTGCACGCGGCCCAGTGCTTTCAAATGCCTGTCGTTGAAACTTTGTACACCGATCGACAAGCGCGTCACACCCGCTGCACGAAAAGCTTTAAAACGATCTTTTTCAAAGGTACCAGGATTGGCCTCCATGGTAATTTCTGCTTCAGCCTCCAAAGGCAAGCGTGCGCGAATGCCACTGATCAAGCGATCGATGCTGGCAGGCTCAAACAAACTGGGCGTACCGCCGCCAATGAAAACACTGTGCACTGGTCGCCCCCAAATCAAGGGCAAGCTGGCTTCTAAGTCGGCCAGCAGCGCATCGATGTAGCGCTGCTCTGGCATGCCTTGCGAGTTGTCACGCCATTCATGGGAATTGAAATCGCAGTAAGGACATTTTTGAATGCACCACGGCAAATGAACATACAGCGACAGCGGTGGCAATGATTGCAATTGCAACAAGCCAGGACGCATGGCATGAACGACATCAAAAGGATTGCCCATGCTTCAAAGGCCCCAACGCTCGCGCATCAAAGAGACCATGGCTTGCGAGGATCGGCCGCGATGGCTGTTGGCATTTTTCACTTCTTCAGGCAGTTGTGCAAAGGTCTTGCCAAACGCTGGCAACCACAAAATTGGGTCAAAGCCAAAGCCGTTGTCGCCAATGGGTTCACGTGCAATTTCAACCACCACACGACCCACGGCAATCAGTGGTTCGGGATCGTCTGCACTGCGAAGCGCCACCAAGGTACTGACCATGGCCGCACGACGGTTGTCGTGCTTTGCCATTTGCTCAAGCACCGCTCGCACATTGTTGGCGTCAGATTTTTCATAACCAAATTGTGTGCAGTAGTAAGCGGTGTCAACACCGGGTAAGCCACCAAACGCATCGATGCACAGACCTGCATCGTCTGCCACGGCGGGCAAACCACTTTGCGCAGATGCATGGCGAGCTTTGGTCAATGCATTTTCTACGAAGGTTTTGTAGGGTTCTGGCGCTTCTGAAATGTTCAGTTCAGATTGCTTGATCAAATGCACATTCAGCACGCTGAACATGCTTTGCAACTCGGCCAACTTGCCTGCATTGTTGGAAGCCAACACCACTTTCATGACATCAAGCGCCAGCGTGCACGTGCGTTTGACGTGATTGAGTTTGCAGCTGGACCAACTCGGCAATGCCTTTTTCAGCCAATGCCAACAAGCTGTCCATTTCTTTGCGCGTAAAGGCCACGCCTTCGGCGGTGCCCTGCACTTCCACAAAATTGCCCGCGCCGGTCATCACCACATTCATGTCGGTGTCGCACGACGAGTCTTCGGTGTAGTCCAAGTCGAGTAAAGCGTTTCCATTTTGAAGACCCACTGAAATGGCCGCCACGGAATCGATGATGGGCGATGCCGTCAGCTTACCTTGGTGCATAAGCCAATCCACGGCATCTTGTGCAGCCACAAAAGCACCGGTGATGCTGGCTGTGCGTGTACCGCCATCGGCTTGCAACACATCGCAGTCGAGGTGAATGGTGCGCTCGCCCAGCTTTTTCAAATCAAACACCGCACGCATGGAACGGCCAATGAGGCGTTGAATTTCTTGGGTGCGGCCGCTTTGCTTGCCACGCGCTGCCTCGCGGTCGCCGCGCGTATGGGTTGCCCGGGGCAGCATGCCGTATTCGGCTGTCACCCAGCCTTCGCCACTGCCCTTTTTATGACCTGGCACTTTCTCCTCCACAGAAGCCGTGCACAACACACGCGTGTCGCCAAATTCAATCAAGACAGAACCCTCAGCGTGGACGGTGTACCCGCGGGTAATGCGAACACTGCGTAACTGGTTTTGCTGGCGGCCGTGTGCCCGGTCAAGGGGGCCCTGATGAGATGTGGTCATGTGACGTTCTTGATAAGTGGTTTGATGAATGAACGCGTTGGAGCGGGATAAATCTAAATCAAGATTAGTTTGAGATAATTCGGGGTGGGCTTCAGGCATTTGCAAAGCCCCCGACCCAATCGCAGCCCATTGCCTGCCGCATCCTAGAAAGAATACATGCCAGTTTACAGTATGACCGGGTACGCCAGCGTGCAGTCCAACACCCCTGCCGCTGAGGGCAACGCCGACACATCGGCTACGCCCGCACTGCGTTTTGGCCTTGAAATTCGATCCGTCAACAGCCGCTTTCTAGACCTCAGTTTCCGCTTGCCAGACGAGCTACGCCATACCGAGCCCGCCCTGCGAGAGCACATCACGCAGCACATCAAGCGCGGCAAGGTTGAAGTACGCGCGGTCTACCACAGCGCCCAAGACAACGACTTGGCCGATCCATCCATTGGCACCCTTCAAAAACTGGTGGGGCTTCAAAACAAAATTCAATGCTGGCTGCCTCAAGCACGGGACTTGAGTGTTTCCGATGTCATCAAATTGGCCAGCCACGAAAAGTCGGGCGCCGGCTTGCAAGATGCCGATCTAATGCCTTTGGCCACCCAAGCTGTCAAAGCCCTGAAAGATGCCCGAGCCCGTGAAGGTGCACGTTTGGCCGAGATGCTGCAAGACCGAATCGGACAACTGCGCACCTTGGCGGAACAAGCAGCCCCTTTGCTGCCCCAATTGGTCGAGCAACAGCGCCAGCGCTTCATTGACCGCTGGAATGAAGCCATGGCTTTGTCAGACGGCAACGTGTCGTCCGATGTGGCCAAAGACCGTGCGCTGACAGAGGCCACCGCCTTTGCCATCCGCATTGACGTGGCCGAGGAACTGACCCGCTTGGCGTCGCATTTAGACGAAATCAGCCGCCTGGTCAAAAAAGGCGGCGACATCGGCAAACGCCTTGACTTCCTCATTCAAGAACTGCACCGCGAAGCCAACACCTTGGGCTCTAAATCTGCAGCTCTAGAGCTGACCAAGATATCGGTCGACATGAAGGTCTTGATTGAGCAAATGCGCGAGCAAGTACAAAACATCGAATAAGCGGCACTTGGCCCGCACATCCCACCCCAGACAGCCCTTACACTCTTTGCCATGGAATATCCTGGAAATCTCTACGTTGTAGCCGCCCCCAGTGGTGCGGGCAAATCCAGCTTGGTCAAGGCCCTGATGGAACTGGACACCCGCGTTTTGCCATCAGTGTCCCACACCACCCGGGCCCCCCGCGGCCAAGAAAAGCATGGCCGTGAGTACTTTTTTGTGTCACAGCAAGAGTTTGACGCCATGGTCACCGCCGATGCCTTCGTGGAATGGGCCAATGTGCACAGCCACCGCTACGGTACCTCCAAACGCATGCTGGAAGAGCGCATGGCGCAAGGCTCCGACGTCATTTTGGAAATTGACTACCAAGGTGCCATCCAAATTCAACGGATGTACGCCAACGCCATCCTCATCTTCATTTTGCCCCCCAGCTGGGAAGAGTTGCGCAGCCGCCTAGAGCGCCGGGGTGAGGACAGCACCGAAACCATCGAATTGCGGCTGCAAAATGCGGCCATCGAGCTGGCCCAAGTCAAAGAATTTGACTTCGTTATAATCAACGAAGTTTTCGATCGCGCCCTGTTTGACCTCAAGGCCATCGTGCACGCTCAGCGCCTCAAGTACATTGCCCAGCGCCGAGACCGTGCCGAAACTTTCGAATCCCTCCACATCACCTGAATTTTTTACCGGAGACCGTCATGGCCCGCATCACTGTTGAAGATTGCTTGGAACAGATCCCTAACCGTTTCCAATTGGTATTGGCGGCCACTTACCGTGCCCGCATGCTGAGCCAAGGCCACACACCCCGTGTCGAAAGCAAAAACAAGCCCGGCGTCACCGCCCTGCGTGAAATTGCAGCCGGCAAAGTGGGCTTGGAAATGCTCAAAAAAGTAAACTAATCTCTACACACGGCCAAGTACTTTTGTACTGGGCACCCTCAGCCCCAAAGTGTTCAAACTTGGGGCTTTTTCACGTCTGAAAGTCGCAATTTTCAGGGGTCTTGTTCAGAAGCTTTCTGAAGTCCTTGCTCTGGCGTTACATTTGAGCCATGCGCGCAGCTTTTTCTTCTATTTTTCACAAATCCGGTAGTACTTCAATACCCGGAAAGCGCGACAACGCACACAACATCCAAGCAGGCACGCCCTCCACCAGTGCGGCCAATGCAGCTGCGGCCAGTTTTGCAGCTTTGGTGGCGCAGTTGGACTACCTGTCGCCCGCCGACATTGAATTGGTGCGCAAAGCCTATCGATTTGCAGATGAAGGCCATTTAGGCCAATTGCGCAAAAATGGCGAACCTTACATCACGCACCCTATTGCGGTTGCCACCCAATGCACCGAATGGAAGTTGGATGCGCAAGCCCTGATGGCAGCCTTGATGCACGACGTCATGGAAGACTGCGGCGTGACCAAGTCAGACCTGATCGAAAAGTTTGGCTCGTCCGTGGCAGATTTGGTCGATGGCCTGACCAAACTCGACAAGCTCGAATTCAACACCCGCGAAGAAAACCAAGCAGAGTCTTTTCGAAAAATGCTGCTGGCCATGGCACGCGATGTTCGCGTCATTTTGATCAAGCTGGCAGACCGCACGCACAACATGCGCACCATGTCCGACATGCCGCGCGAAAAATGGGGCCGCATTTCTTCTGAAACACTCGAAATTTATGCCCCCATCGCGCACCGCTTGGGCCTGAACCAAACCTACCGCGAACTACAAGATTTGTCGTTTCGCTATTCCATGCCATGGCGATACAACGTTTTGGCCAAAGCGGTTGCAAAAGCCCGCAACCGAAGACGTGATTTGATTCAAAAGGTTCAAGGTGAACTGGAATCGACATTTTCAAAAGCGGGCATGAATGTTCAAATAACGGGCCGTGAGAAAGCGCTCTATTCCATTTACAAAAAAATGGACGGCAAACATTTAAGTTTTGCCCAAGTCACCGACATCTATGGCTTCCGTCTAATCGTGCCATCGGTCATCGACTGCTACACCGCCTTGGGCATCTTGCACCAGATGTACAAGCCTGTACCGGGCCGATTCAAAGATCACATTGCCATTGGCAAGGTCAACGGTTATCAGTCTTTGCACACCACCTTGGTTGGACCTTCTGGTGTCAACGTCGAGTTTCAAATGCGCACCGAGGCCATGAACGTGGTGGCCGAGTCAGGTGTAGCGGCACACTGGCTTTACAAAGACAAAGGCTCGCACGACGTGTCCTCCGAAAGGCTGGGCACGCAATGGCTGCAGTCCTTGTTGGACATTCAAAAAGAAACACGCGATGCGTCCGAGTTTTGGGACCATGTCAAAGTCGATCTGTTCCCAGATGCCGTGTACGTGTTCACACCCAAGAGCCAAATCATGTCCTTGCCGCGGGGTGCTACCGTGGTCGATTTTGCATACATGATTCACAGCAACATTGGCGATCATTTGGTCGCGGCCAAAATCAACAACCAGCAGGTGCCATTGCGCACTGAGTTAAAAAATGGCGATGTTGTCGAAGTCATGACTGCACCCGTCTCGTCCCCCAATCCTTCTTGGTTGGGTTTTGTTCGAACAGGCCGTGCACGCTCCAGAATCAGGCACCACCTCAAGACCATGGCCAACAACGAGTCAATGGACTTGGGCTTGAAATTGCTCACACAAGCCTTGCGTGCTGAAGGCATTGAGAAAATGCCCGATGACCCTTCCCGCTATCAAGCACTGTGGGAAAAGTTGTTGCGCTTTACTGGCAACAAAAACCGCAGCGATTTGTTGGTTGACGTGGGCTTGGGCAAGCGCATTGCCAGCATTGTGGCCAAGCGCATGTCCGCCTTGTTGTCGGAAATGGGCGAAAAACCAGATCCATTGCTCATGACACGCGAGCGCTTTATGGCACACGAAAGTGTGTCGCAAGGCGCCATCATGCTAGACGGTACAGAGAACGCATCCGTGGTTTATTCTCGCTGCTGCCATCCACTGCCAGGCGACAAAATCATTGGTTATTTGGGTCGCGGCGAAGGCTTGGCCGTGCACACAGCAGATTGCAGCGTGGGTCTGAAACTTCAGCAAAAAGACAGCGAACGCTTCATTGGCGTTGAGTGGTCAGATGAACCACTGCGCAGTTTTGAAACCAGCATCAGCGTCACGGTGGTCAACACCAAAGGTGTGTTGGCCCGAGTGGCAGGCACCTTGGCCAACTCCGAGGTCGACATCATTCACGTGGAAATGGGGCAAGCCAGTGCGCAAGATGCAGCAGAAAACACATTTGTCATTTCAGTTCGTGATCTGAACCATCTTGAAACAGTGCTGAAGAATTTGAAACGTACACCTGCTGTTTTGAACGCCGAGCGCATCACGCATCGCGTCAGAGGCCAAAGCACGTCGTCAGAATAACCCGTCAGTGAGGCTTGGGGTACGTCACAGCCAGTACCTCAATCTCACGCCAGCCTTGAGGCGTGACCAGCTTCAAAACATCACCCGTGCTTGACTTCAACAAGGTGCGCGCAATGGGTGAGACCCAACTCACCTCGCCCTTAAGGCTGTCTGCTTCGTCTATGCCGCGAATGGTGATGGTGCGTTCGTCACCATTTTCTTCAACATAGGTGACGGTTGCGCCAAAAAAGACTTGTTCTTTGCCATGGTGGGCGCTGGGGTCGGTTACTTCAGCAATTTCCAAACGCTTGGTGAGGAATCGGATACGGCGGTCTATTTCACGCAGACGCTTTTTGCCATACAAGTAATCGCCATTTTCAGACCGGTCACCATTGCTGGCGGCCCAATGCACAATTTCCACAATTTTGGGACGCTCGTCGTCCATCAATGCGAACAGTTCGGCACGCAGAGCGGCGTATCCCTGAGGGGTCATGTAGTTGCGGGTGCCAGCCGGCAAGGGCGGCAGACTGGGGTCATCACCATCGTCTGGTTCCGCATCGGTTTCGCGCGTGAATGCTTTGCTCATGACTTACCCAATAGATTGCACAAAGAAAAACAGCCTAGAGGCGTAAGCCTCTAAGCTGTGTTCTAGAATTGCAAAATTTTTTCGAAATTCTGGTGCGGCTGGCAGGAATCGAACCCACGACCCCTTGGTTCGTAGCCAAGTACTCTATCCAGCTGAGCTACAGCCGCGAAGCTGTGGATTGTAGCACGGGATTTTGGGCTGTTGCAATGGTTCTGAAAAAATCTGTCAGAAGCCCAAAAAAGTGCAACGGCAAGGGCCCCGAATTCATCTGCTTACAGATGGTGCGCCCTTGACCCAAAAGTGGGAGTACATTGGCCTGCGAGTGCGGCACAGGTCTTGCAAACACCTTCATCAAGATTTACTTCAATGGAGCTGTTTCATGCAATTCAACATTTTGGCCAAACGCCGTCTCACACTTGCTTTGTTGGCTGGCTTGGCCCTGACGGGTACGGCCGTACAGGCTCAAACCGCCTTGGACGATGTCCTCAAAGCCAAGGTGATCAAAATTGCCATCCCAACAGACTACCCACCTTATGGTTTCGTTGGGATTGATCTCAAACCTCAAGGCTTGGACATCGACATGGCCAATTACATTGGTCAAAAATTGGGGGTCAAAGTGGAGTTGATTCCAGTCATCAGCGCCAATCGCATCCCTTACTTGCAAACGCGCAAAGCCGACTTGGTCATCTCTACCTTGGGTAAAAACCCAGACCGTGAGAAAGTCATCGACTTCACGGCGGCATACTCGCCGTTCTTTCAAGCCGTATTTGCGTCTAAAAGCTTGAGCATCAAGAGCTTCAATGATTTGGTGGGCAAATCAGTTGGCGTGACACGTGGCGCCATGGAAGATCAAGAGTTGGCCAAAGTGGTCCCTGCTGGTGTCGATGTGAAACGCTTCGAAGACAACAACGCCACCATCTCTTCATTCATCTCCGGCCAAGTTCAAGTCATTGCCACTGGCGCCTCCGTTGCAGGCACCATCATGACCAAGAATCCGGGTTTGAACACCGAATACAAATTGCTGCTCAAAGACTCACCCAACTTCATTGGCGTTGGCAAAGGAGAAGACAAGCTGCGCTTGAAAGTTAACGAAATCATTGCGCAAGCGCGCAAAGCGGGTGACATCGACAAGATGTCACAAAAGTGGTTGGGCCGCTCTGCAGGTGAACTGCCACTTTGATCGACCATGCGCATTGAACTTGATTTCCTCAGCGTCCTGACTGAATGGCCGCTGTTGGTAAAAGGCGTCGCCTGGACCGTGGGCCTGACCAGTGTGTCCACGGTGCTGGGCTTGTTCCTCGGTGTGGTGTTGGCGTGGTCGCGCGTGCATGGCAATTTGCCGCTGCGCGCGTTGGCTGGCAGTTATGTTGAAGCCATCCGCAACACGCCTTTCATTGTTCAGCTATTTTTCATCTACTTCGGCTTGCCCGCCATGGGCTTGCGTCTGGCGCCAGAAACGGCGTCCATCATTGCCATGGTGGTCAACCTCAGTGCTTACGCCACCGAAATTATTCGGGCGGGTATAGAAGCCACACCCAAGGGGCAAATTGAGGCTGGCAAGAGCCTGGCATTGTCATCAGGACAAATTTTTACGCATGTGGTGCTGCCGCCAGCACTCAGAAAAGTCTGGCCTGCCTTGGTGAGTCAAATCATCATCGTGATGCTGGGCTCTGCGGTCTGCGGACAAATTTCTACAGAAGAGCTCAGCCATGCAGCCAACCTGATTCAAAGCCGAAACTTCAGGGCCTTTGAAGCCTTCATCATCGCCACCCTCACCTACCTCTCGCTGTCCATGGCGCTTCGGCGTCTGCTCAACTGGATAGGCCCTCGGTTTTTGTTTGGTCGATAAAACGGAATCCCACATGGTCGACTTTTCTCTTTGGGATATTTTTAGAAACCTGTTGCTGGCATTGCGCTGGACGGTGGCCTTGTCTCTCATCGCATTCATCGGTGGCGGCCTCATGGGCTTGCTGCTCTTAATCGCGCGGCTGTCGCATTCCAAGCTGCTGCGGTTGGCGGTGAATGCGTATGTCCAAGTATTTCAAGGCACCCCTTTGCTGATGCAACTTTTCTTGGCTTACTTTGGCATGGCCTTGATTGGCATTGAAACCTCACCTTGGCTTGCCGCAGGTGTCGCCTTAACGCTTTATAGCAGCGCCTTCTTGACAGAAATTTGGCGAGGCTGCGTGGAGGCCATTCCCAAAGGACAGTGGGAAGCAAGCCAGAGCTTGGCTTTAAGCTTCATTGAACAACTTCGCTACGTGATCTTGCCGCAGGCTTTCAAAATTTCTATTCCTCCCACCGTTGGGTTCTTGGTGCAAGTGATCAAGGGCACAGCACTGGCGTCGGTCATTGGCTTTGTTGAACTGACCAAGGCCGGCACCATGATCACCAATGCCACCTTCAAACCTTTTTTGGTTTACAGCTGCGTGGCCATCTTTTATTTTGCGCTGTGCTTTCCTGTCTCATATTTTGCAAAACAACTTGAAAGAAAGGTCCAACGTGGACATGCATGAACCTCTGCTCGCCATTCAAGGACTGCGAAAAAGCTTTGGTGACAACGAAGTCCTCAAAGGCATTGACTTGCAGGTTCAAACCGGCGAAGTGATCGCCATCATTGGCAAAAGCGGCTCTGGCAAAAGCACCCTGTTGCGCTGCATCAATGGTTTGGAAACATTTCAAACTGGCACGCTCACAGTAGATGATCAAGCGCTTTTGCACCACGATGCCAAGGCCATGCGGGCATTGCGCCAAAAAGTGGGCATGATCTTTCAAAGCTTTAATCTATTCCCGCACTTGCGGGTGGGCGAGAACATCATGCTGGCACCGAACCTGGTGAAGCAAAGAGACAAAGCAATTTCAAAGATAGAAGCGCAAAACCTGCTGACGCGCGTAGGCCTGGCAGAAAAATTTGACGCCTGGCCAGACCAACTGTCCGGCGGCCAACAGCAACGCGTGGCCATTGCACGTGCGCTGGCCATGTCGCCCCAAATTTTGCTGTGTGATGAAATCACTTCAGCACTGGATCCCGAGTTGGTCGGGGAAGTATTGCGTGTGGTTGAACATTTGGCAGACGAAGGCATGACGCTCCTCATGGTGACCCATGAAATGAACTTCGCGCGCAAAGTGGCTGATCGCGTGATATTCATGCACCAAGGTCGCGTGCATGAAAGTGGCAAACCCGAAGACCTGTTTGGCAATCCCCAGACAGCAGAGTTGGTCCAATTCCTTTCAGCCTTGCGCTAATTGAGTATTCAACAACGGTCTGCTGAGGCCCATGCAGGCGCTGGTGCAAGAAGTTGGCACGCCACATGCATAGCCCGTGCACATCTTACGGAAGTGTGACATGAAGCAATACCCCACCGAAATTCAACTGACCGACACAGATGCCACTTATTTGCGAGATGCCATTCGCATGTCGGGGGTCGCCAAGGCCAAAGGCAATCGACCCTTTGGCGCGGTGGTCATTTCCAAGCAAGGCGAGTTGCTGGCTGAGGCCTATTGCAACACCACTGAAACGGGCGACTGCACCGGCCATGCCGAAACAACAGCTGTTCGCATGCTCAGCCCCCAATATGCGCGATCTGTGCTGGCCGACGCGACGCTCTATTCATCCGCCGAGCCCTGCGTGATGTGTGCAGGCGCAATTTTTTGGTCGGGCATCCAACGCGTTATTTTTGGCATTGATGCCAAACGTTTGCGCGTTTTCAGGGGCGAATTGCTTGAGCAAAAGGATGCAGCATTGTCGTGTCGAGATGTGTTTTCTGCATCCTCCCACACCATTGAATGCGTAGGACCGGCACTGGTTGACGAAGCCAGCCAAGTACACGAAGGCTTTTGGCAAGCCTGAAGTGTGCACCGATGCACCAAAGGCGTACCGGGTTGCAGCAATTTCGCGCCAGAGTTGTGCCCCAGCGCCGATTCGTTCGCCTCAGTATGCGCTCAGGGCCTGCACATCGGCATTCAACATGGCACGCCACTTGCAAAGTCATTTCCGTGATCGCATCCGAATATTCTGATGCCTAACCCTTCTCTAGAGGTTCTTTCAAGCATGCGTGTACTGGTTATTTATTGCCACCCGGTGGCGTCTAGTTACAACGCAGCCCTTCATTCAGAAGTGGTTGCACAACTTAAACAAGCGGGGCACGAGGTAGACGATTGCGATTTGTATGCGGAGGGCTTTAACCCTGTCATGAGTCGCGAAGAACGACTGGGTTACCACGAAGTACCCGACAACGAAAAACCCGTCCAAAATTACGTCGACCGTTTGCGCAATGCAGAGGCCCTGGTTTTCTGCTTTCCCACATGGTGCTTTGGCTTGCCAGCCATGCTTAAAGGCTATTTTGACCGGGTGCTGATGCCAGGCGTGGCCTTTGACCTCAGCGATCCACAAAACGTCAGGCCATCGTTGACGCACATCAAACGCATTTCTGCGGTCGTCACTTACGGACGTCCGCGCTGGACCGCTTGGTACATGGGCGATCCGCCCCGCAAAATCATCACCCGCTATTTGAAACTTCTGACCGGGAGCAACAGTCGCGTCGACTACCACGCGCACTACCACATGAACGTGGCCACCCCCGCCAGTTTGTCTCAATTCAAAGCCAAGGTGGGCCAAGCCATGGCGAAATTCGCATGACACCGCATCCAGCAAGCGCCTCCTTTTTACTCAAAGGTGCACGACTGCCACAATGGCTTTGCACGGCAGTCTCGGCATCCGATGGTGTCGACATCACCGTCGTAGATGGCAAGATTCAACAGATCGAAACATCTTCCGCCAATGCGGCCGGATTGCCCGTCTGGAACGCAGCGGGTGCGCTCACCATGCCACTGATGGTGGATGCACACACGCACCTGGACAAAACACTGACCCGCAATCGGATGGGCAACATCACACCCGGCTTGTTGGGTGCCATCCAAGCCATGATGCTAGACCGAGCGCATTGGACGGTTGAAGACGTGTATCAGCGAGCCAACCATGGCCTGAACTGGTCTTATGCCGCAGGCGTTCAACATTTGCGCACCCATTGCGATTGGTGGGAACCCAACGCACAACCTATTGCGTGGCAAGTCCTCCAAGACTTGTCTTTTGCTTGGAAAAGCAAAATCCAAATTGAACGCGTCAGTCTGATCCCGCTGCATTTGTATGCAGACATTGCGCAAGCGCATCGTTTGGCAAAACAAGTGGCTGCCAATGGGCCGGGCGCTTTGCTGGGTGGCTTTGTGCACACCAGCAATTGGGATTTGCAAGCCTTGAAAAATTTATTCACGGCAGCCCAAGCAGAAGGCCTCAACGTTGACTTGCACATGGACGAAGAACTCAATCCTGCGGCCCAGGGCTTGCTGCGCACCACTGAGATCATGCAGGAGATTGCATTTGAAGGGCATGTGGTGTGCGGCCACACCTGTGCGTTGTCAGCACAAGATCGCACACTGGCCTTGCACACACTGGACCAAGTGGCCAAAGTCAACATGAGCCTGGTGACATTGCCTCTGACCAACCTGCTGCTGCAAGATGCCATTACAGGCAAAACACCGACACAACGCGGTCTGACGCTGATTCAAGAAGCCCGTGCGCGCAACATTCCCGTCATGGTGGCCAGTGACAACGTGCAAGACCCCTTCTGCACATTTGGCAGCTACGATCCCTTAGAAGCCTTGAGCACTGGCGCATTGGCAGCCCAATTGCCTCAGGTATTTGACGATGCCACGCAGAGTATTTGCCGCACAGATTGGCTTACGGGTGATCCGAAAGATTTGCCGTTTCGAGTGGGCAATGCAGCCAACTTCATCGTATTTGAGCAAGCCAATCTTTGGGGCTTCCCCTCACAAACACATGCACGGCAGGTGATTCGCAACGGCCTGCCAGTTTCAAACCCTGAATGAACGCGCCATGAAAACCATTGCACAACCTTTGGCACGTTATGCCGCCTGGCGACGCGCAGGTGATTACGTCTTTCTGTCTGGCGTGATTGCGGTCGATCCGCTGGCCGGAAAAATAGTCACGGGCTACAAGGACATTCCAACCGAGGCTGCACAGCAAATCGGTCAGACCGGCGAGTTTTCGACTGACTACAAAGAAGGTCCCATCTTGGCGCAAAGCTGGTACGTCTTGAACAGCATTCAGTGCACCGTCGAAAGCGCGGGCGCACAGATGTCCGATGTTTTTAAGCTGGTGCAGTACTTTAAAAACCTAGAGCATTTTCCACTTTACAGCCGCGTGCGAAAACAGTTTTTTCCAGGCGATCCACCCGTTTCAACGGTGGTTGAAGTCAGTGGCATGTTGCCATCGGCGGACATTTTGATCGAAGTGGAAGCCACGCTGTGGTTGCCGCTGCGTTAAACCCCTCTCACGACAACTCAAGCGCACAGGAATTCGTTCACCATGCTTCACGCTTACAACCCACCCCGTCGCTATTTACCGTACTTAAGCTGGACAGAAATTGTGGCTTTGCCAGACAAGGCCAACACGGTCATTGTGTTGCCAACCGGTGCCACCGAGCAGCACGGCCCTCACCTGCCTTGCTCGGTCGATACCACCATCAGTGCAGGCGTGGTGGGCCATGCCTTGGCGCGATTGCCAGATCACATTCCGGCCTACGCCATGGCGCCTATCACGTATGGCAAGTCGGAAGAGCATTTGCACTTTCCAGGCACCATGACACTGACAGGTGAAACTTTGCTGGCCACCATGAACGAAATTGGTGAATCGGTGTATCGCGCTGGATTTAGAAAATTGTTGATCGTGAACGGCCATGGCGGGCAGCCTCAGGTGATGGAAATTTCTGCGCGTGAAATGCGATTGCGCCATGGCGACTTCATTGTGGTGCCAAGTTTCACATGGCGTGTGCCGCACAGTGCTGGCAAATACTTGTCTGACAAGGAAAAAAAGTTGGCCATGCACGCTGGGCATGCAGAAACTGCACTGATGTTGGCACTGGCCCCCGAAACGGTGCACATGGACCGAGCGGTGACCAACTACCCGGCTGAGTTTCCCTCTAAATTGCTGTCGCCCGATGGTCGGCCCGCCTGTGCGTGGAGTGCGCGTGACTTTGGCCCCAGCGGCATCATTGGTGATCCATTGCCAGCCACGCGCGAGCAGGGTTTGGACATCTTGGATTCATTGGCCAACAGCTGGGCACAAGCCATTACCGAACTGCATGAACTCACTTGGGCACCTCGCGCAGAAGCCACATGGGGGCGCTCACAACATCAAGGGCACATTCAAACTTGATTGGCATGAAAGATGCAATCCAAACAATGAATGAATTTTTGAAATCAGTCCATTCACTGTCTATTTGTTTTTCCTAAATTGAGGAGTTCATCTTGAAACTGTTCCGCTTCAAATCCACGACAACTGCCGCCATGCGCTCAGGCTTGTGCATTGGACTCATGGGCTTGGCTGGCCTTCAAAGCGCCCACGCTGACGAAAAATTCACCTACATGACCAACTGGTACGCGCAAGCAGAACACGGCGGGTTTTACCAGGCTGTCGCCACTGGCATTTATAAAAAATACGGTCTAGATGTCACCGTCAAAATGGGCGGCCCTCAGGTCAACATCGTGCAGCTGATGGCTGCAGACCAAGCTGACTGTGTCATGGGCTCCAGCGATTTGCAAATGGTCCAAGTTCGCGAAGGTGGCGTGCCAGTGACCACGGTTGCTGCCGTTTTTCAGAAAGATCCACAGGTATTGATTGCCCACGACGATGTCAAGAAATTTGAAGACCTGAAAGGAAAAACCATTCTGATTGCGTCCTCTGCACACCGCGGCTACTGGCCTTGGTTAAAAGCCAAGTTTGGTTTTAGCGATGCCCAAACCCGTCCTTACACTTTCAACATCCAACCCTTTGTGGCTGACAAGAATGTGGCACAGCAAGGCTATCTCACGTCCGAGCCCTACGCCATCCAAAAAGCGGGCGTCAAAGCCAATACGCTGATGTTCAGTGACCATGGCTATCCTGCTTACGCCACCACCATCTCTTGCATGGACAAAACCATCCAAACGCGCAGCAAAGCTTTGTCGTCGTTTGTCAAAGCTTCGATGGAAGGTTGGAAGAGCTACTTGTCTGATCCAGCGCCTGGCAATGCTTTGATCAAAAAGGACAATCCCAACATGACCGACGATCAACTGGCCTACAGCGTCAACAAACTGAAAGAAATGGGCATGGTGACAGGCGGTGATGCCGCCAAGATGGGCATTGGCACCATGACCGATGCACGCGCCAAAGCCAGCTTCGACTTCTTGGTTTCTGCCAAACTCATTGATCCTGCCAAAGTAGACATGGGCAAAGCTTACAACCTGAGCTTCATCAAAGATACAAAGGTGTTGCCTTGAATTACGCGCCTGCCCCAGCGCTTGAGGTTTTGTCTGCCAACAAAACCTACAACAATGGAACACAAGCCTTGCTGCCTGTGGACCTGCGCATTGAAGAAGGTGAATTTGTCACGCTGCTGGGTCCTTCCGGCTGTGGCAAAAGCACCTTGCTCAAAATGGTGGCAGGTTTGCTAGAGCCCACCGATGGCCGATTGCTGCTCTGGCGAAAGCCAGTGCAGCAGCTGGCTGAGACGGGTAAAAAAATGTCCTTCGTTTTTCAGTCACCCACACTCATGCCTTGGGCTACTGTTGAAAAAAATGTCCGCTTGCCTCTGGAATTGGCTGGCATCGACAAGAACACGGCAGACAACAAAGTCAAAGAAGTACTGGCTTTGGTAGGCCTGTCCAAGTTTGCAAAAGCCTTGCCACGCGCATTGTCTGGTGGAATGCAAATGCGCGTCTCCATCGCACGCGGCTTGGTCACCGACCCAGATCTGCTGCTGATGGACGAGCCCTTTGGGGCATTGGATGAAATCACAAGGCACCGCTTAGATGCCGAGTTGTTAGAACTTTGGCAAAAGAAAAAACTCACTGTCATTTTTGTCACCCATTCCATTCACGAAGCTGTCTTTCTATCGAACCGCGTGGTGATGATGGCTGCCAGACCGGGTCGAATTGTGGAAGAGTTTGAAATCAAAGACGCCTATCCACGCACATCCGATTTCATGGTTTCAACAGCATTTAGTCAACACGCCAAGCTGTTGCAAGACAGTCTGATGAGGGCCAGCGCTGGCCAGGAAGCTCACTTCTCATGAATGCGCCTCAAGTAACACAATTGATTCGGCCTTGGGCACACAATCCCAAAGTCCAAAAAGTCGTTTACCCCATTTTGGTGGGCTTGGTGTTGATCCTTGTTTGGCAAGGTTTGGTGACGGGCTTGAACCTGCCGCCCTACTTGGTGCCATCGCCTGTTTTGATGATGAAGACTTTGGTCACCGATTGGGCCATGTTGGGGTTGGCACTGTGGGTTACCGTCAAAATCACCTTGTTCGCATTTGCTGTTGCAACCGCCTTAGGGGTGCTGATTTCCTTTCTGTTTGTACAAAGCAAAAGCATTGAAGCGGCCTTCTTTCCCTATGCTGTTTTACTGCAAGTGACACCCATCGTTGCAATTGCCCCCCTCATCATCATTTGGGTCAAAGATCCCACCATGTCGATGGTGATTTGCGCCTCATTGGTGGCCTTATTTCCCATCATCAGCAACACCACGCTGGGCTTGCGCAGCGTCGAGCCAGACTTGCACAGCTATTTCAAATTGAACCGTGCCAACCGATGGCAGGTTTTATGGCGCCTGCGAATTCCAAGCGCCCTGCCCTACTTTTTTGGAGGGCTTCGAATTTCTAGCGGCTTGTCATTGATTGGCGCTGTGGTCGCAGAATTTGTGGCTGGCACCGGTGGCACAGGCGCAGGACTGGCGTATCAAATTTTGCAAGCAGGTTTTCAGCTGAACATTCCGCGCATGTTCGCATCCTTGCTCCTCATTTCACTGACGGGTGTGTTTCTGTTCCTCTTCATGTCTTGGCTCTCACGCAAGGCCTTGGGTGGCTGGCACGCCAGTGAAGTGATTGGCGAGTAAACACCCATAGACCAAAGGGATCTTCATGACCAGCATGCTCTTAGAGCCTTCCATCACAGCCCACGATTTACCAGCCATGTTGCCAGGCGTGGAGTGGATCACCGACGCAGCACGCGTGGCCAGGTTGTCACAAGACTTTGCTTGGTTCTCGCCCATCTTAAAACGTGATTTGGCAGGAAAAACAGGCGATGTGGTCGCGCGTCCGCGCAGCGAAGAAGAGATTCGCCAAGTGGTGGCTGCCTGCGCCAGCGCCAAAATTCCATTGACCATTCGTGGCACCGGGACAGGCAACTATGGGCAATCCACACCCTTGTTTGGTGGCGTTATTTTGGATTTGAGCGGATACAACGCATTTTGTTGGGTGCGAAGTCAAGTGGGCCGTGCACAGGCTGGCATTCGTCTTTCTGAATTTGATGTGCAAGCGCGTCCGCATGGCATGGAGTTGCGTTGGTTGCCATCCACATTCCGAAGTGCCACCTTAGGTGGTTTGTTTGGTGGCGGTTTTGGCGGTGCAGGCTCTATCAACTATGGGCCTTTGGCAGCACCTGGCAACGTGCTGGCAGTGCGCGTCATGACGGTTGAGGTTGAGCCTCAAATTGTGGAGTTGCGCGGTGCAGAAGCCATGTTGCTACACCATACCTATGGTACCAATGGCATTGTGCTGGAATTGGAAGTCGCTTTGTCACCTTGCGTGCCATGGTCTGAATGTGTGGCCCAATTTGAGCAATTTGACCAAGCATTGGAGTTTGCAAGCAAGCTCACCAAAGCGCCCGGTCTGATTAAAAAAGAGATTTCATTTTTAGCTGCGCCCATTCCAACCTACATGAGCCCTCTCATGCCCTTGTTCAACGACAAACAGCATGCCGTCATGATGGTTTTGGCCCCTCAAAGCATTGAAGGCGTTGAAGCCATGCTTGCGTCTTTTGGCGGACAGCTTTGTTACAACAAAACCAGCGAGGAGGTCCTGGCTTCCAACCGAACCTTGTTGGAATACACCTGGAACCACACCACACTGCATGCGCTAAAAGTCGACAAAAACTTCACCTACATTCAAAGTGGCTTCACGCCGTCTGTTCACGTCGATCAGGTCAAATCCCTCGAAAATGCGCTCGGCGGCGAAGTGTTAATGCATTTGGAATTTTTACGGACCAAAGAAGGCGAATTCAATTGCAGTGGGCTGCAACTGGTTCACTACACCACCGAAGCACGGCTGAATGAAATCATGGACATCTACCGCAGCCACGGCGTGCAAATTAACAATCCCCATGTTTACATCATTGAAGATGGCAAGCAAAACAACCTAGACCCCGCTGTGGTCAAAATGAAGGAGCGCTTCGACCCCTTCGGTCTGCTCAACCCCGGCAAACTTCGATCCTGGGTTCAACGCTGAGCGTGCGCCCTTTACCGCTCACTGGCAATGTGCCGACCACGTGACCAAATTTTGCAAAAACATTTGACTCACCCGCAGCTCATTCCCAGCAGAAAAGCCAGCGGAGTGCGGCGTCAACATCACATTGGGCAAAGCCCACAAAGGCGAATTTGGTGACAAGGGCTCGTGCTCAAACACATCCAGAAACGCGCTGCCTAGCCCGCCTTGGCTCAGTGATTGAATCAAATCTTTTTCAACAATCACCTCGCCTCGCGCCACATTGATCAAGCCTGCGCCTGGAGGCAACAGGGCAAGTGTTTTTGCATTGATCAAGCCACGGGTTGTGTCGGTTAAGGGGCACAGCAATACCAACCAATTTGTTTCTGGCAAAACACGTTCAAACTCTTGAAACGTGATCATCTGGGGCTGCCCTGAGTTGTTGTGGTGCTTGGCCTGGGGCGATTGCCGAACAACCGTGATGTGGAGTGACAACATTTGAAGAAATTGCGCCAAACGCTGCGCAATGGGACCCCACCCCACCAGCACCACATGTTGCCCAGCCAAGTCCTTAGGCAATTCTCCGCCCAGCAAGGGCGCCCACTTGCGTTCTTGCATGGCATGTACAAGTTGCGGAAATTTGCGAGACAAAGCCAGCAGGCCGGCCAATGCCGTTTGCGCAACCACCTCGGCATTGGCGCCTGATGATGTGGCAATCTGTACGCCTTTGGCTTTGAGCCGCACATAGACATCACGATCGGCCCCAGCCGAGTGAATGTGAACCCAACGCAATTGCGCTGATTCTTCCAGAACTTGGTAACACGCCTTCAAGCTAGGCGCCAACTCGTGTTTGGTAGAGAGACCCGTGACATCTCGCGAGACAAAGGCGGCATCGAAATCTCGACGGCCCGATGCGATGGCGTCTTCAAAGCTGACACATTCAACAACACGGCCGGGCAATGCCGCGTCAATCTGCGAGCGCAAGCTTTGAAGGGCCAAGTCTGACATCAAAATTTTCATACAAATCACATCGCCATGTTGGCCGTCATACAACGCTGAATCAAGTCTTGTAACTGGGGTCCATGCGATCGAGTTTGCGCAGCAATGCCGGCCATTCCATCAGGCCGTAGGGCCTGCGTGTGCTGGGCTGGTAGTTGTTCCAAGTTTCTTCCAACACACTTTTCGACACTTTGGTGAAGGGTGTATTGCAGGCCATGGCGGCCAACTGCGATTGACACGACAACTCCAAACGATGCATCCAGTTGAAAGCTTCACCCACACTCTTGCCAACCGTTAGCGCGCCATGGTTGCGAAGAATCAAGGCTTCACCCTGACCCAAGTCGGCAAGCAAAGAGGCCTTCTCTTCATTGTTGAGCACCACGCCTTGATAGTCGTGATAAGCAATTTTGAGAAACCGCATCGAAGTTTGGGTCAGTGGCAACAAGCCACACTCCAAGGAAGACACCGCCATGGATGCCCAACTGTGGGTGTGGATGACGCATTTAACTTCAGGCCTGGCTTCGTGAATGGCACTGTGAATCACATAACCCGCTTTGTTGATGCCGTAGTTGAGGTCACCAAAATCGGGTTTGTCCAAAATGTTGCCTTGAATGTCAATTTTGATCAGACTCGATGCTGTGATTTCTTCGTACATCATGCCGTAGGCGTTGATCAAGAAAGCACCATGCTCTCCAGGAACGCTACACGACACGTGATTGGCCATCATGTCGGACATGCCGTAGATGTCGACCAGCCGATAACAAGCGGCCAAATCGACACGCGCTTGCCACTCTTCTGGTGAGCAGCGCTGCTTCATAGATTCAATCTTCAAAATACCGTTGTCACTCATGATCAACTTTCTCGATTCTCTTTGGATGGGGTGCACAGCATGCCTGATGTCCACGGGAGAATACCTCACGAACCATCTGGCAACCGCCCTCCATTGCAAGCCAAGGGTAAACCCTCAATTGCGACGCTGTATGACGGGTTCAGGGTGCCGATCACGCTAACATCCAAAGCATGTTGACTTACAGCCCTCACGACATCGCGCAACGGCACATCCGTTTGAATGGCGCTTCCAATTTTCGAGACATTGGTGGATATGCAGGCCACGAGGGTCGCCCCGTCAAATGGCGAAAAATTTTTCGGTCCGACCACTTGGCTGCTTTGAACACAGCCGATTTAGAACAGCTTCACAAATTGGACGTCAGGCGTGCATTTGACTTTAGAGGTGTGCACGAAAGCCAGGCGCAATCGTATGCGTGGCCATCGATTGAACGACACAGCCTTAGCATCGAGCCGACTGTGGTTCAACGCTTACAAGCACAGCACCTCACAGGCAAGCCTTTAACGGCGGCCGATGCACTTGACGCGATGCAGACCACCTACCGCGATTTTGTGCGAGCCGACTCGCATCGGTTTGCGCAATTGTTTGACCACATGCTCGAAACACCAGAGCCTCTGCTCTTTCACTGCACGGCAGGCAAAGACCGGACAGGCCTGGCCGCTGCCCTCATTTTGTCGGCATTGGGCGTTTCAGAGGCGGACATATGGCAAGACTATTTACTCACCAACCAACTGTACAAACGAAACAGCACGGGCAACACCACACTGTCGCCTGATGTGCTGAAAATTGTCTGGGAAGTGCAAGAGAGCTTTTTGAAAGCATCGCTGGATGTCATTCAAGAAGACCACGGCGGCATGCCCAATTACCTTCAACAGAAATTGGGGCTGTCGGCTGCGGCTTTGCTAAAGCTTCGCGCGACGTATTTAGAGTGAATGCGCGGGTGCTACAGCGGCACCCCCTATGTTGTGTCGCGCCAAAGATTGCGCCACAAAACCAGAGACCTTCACGTCCTCTACGAAGTGCTTCAAATAAGCTTGCGCTTCTGTGCTGCGTGTTTTGGGCAAGCCCATGGCTTGCTCAATGACCATGAAGCGGCCGGGCAATAAACGCAAGTTGGGCAGGCGCTGGGCGTCCATCTCAAGTTGTTGCTTCACACCAGCGGCCACCTCCAAATTTTCTGAAACAAAAAAATCGACGGTTGTGGGCGATGTGGGTGCCCGCAGAATTTGGGCATGTTTGATTTCACGCGTGAGGTACAAGTCGTATGCACTGCCCTTGCCTACTGCGATTCGGGTGCCACTTGCGTCGACCTCATCATTGCGCGTCAGGGGCGAATCCTTCGACACCAAATAGCTGCCTTCAATGAGCACATAGGGTGCGGTGAATGCAATGCCTTGACCGCGCACGGGGTCGATTGCAAAAAATCCAAAGTCTGCAACTCCGTTTGTCACGGCATCCACCGATTTGCCTGCGGCATCAAAAACCACCAATTTAAGCGGTAAACCCAAACGCTTGGCAAGTTCAGTGGCCAAATCAATTGAAACGCCATAGGGCTGGCCATTGGCATCTGCGTTGGCCAAAATGGGGTTTCCTAAGTTGATCGCTGCACGCAAGGTGCCGGTAGGTGCAAATTCAGTTTTCAGCATAAAAAAAGGTGAGCGGTTCAATAGACCGCTCACCTTAGATGATACCGACGGAATGTGTCGATTTACAAGCCGATTTTGCCGCCATCATTTTTGGTAATGACCAACGTCGCTGAACGTGGGCGACCCAATGGGCCATAAGCGGCACTCATGCCGCCACCATTGCCTGGCCATGTGCTTTCAACAGTCAAAGCAGCAGAAGTACCCCAAGCAGGCGTGTTTTCACCCGGATGCTGAATGTTCACAAACAGGGTTTTGCCATCGGCTGTTTCAGTCAATCCCGTCACTTCTGCGCCTTTGGGGGCTACCAAGAATCGACGCAAACGCGACTCACCCAGCACGCCACCAATGAATGTTTTGGTCACGCCTTTGGAGGTCGAAGTACCAGCGGTCAGTTCGTTGTCTACATAGAACTCTCCGCCGTCGCCGACAGAACCCGGCACAGAAGCCAACAGCATGCAGTTGGTTTCGTCTGTGAAGGCACCATCGTCGGTTTGAATCCAGCAGATGCCGGTGCTCTTGCTGAACCACAAACCATCGGGCGAAGAGAAGCTGTTGTTGGCAGTCAATTTAGACAAGTTCACATTGGCGGGCATGTCTTCTTCAGCGCCAAACACATAAATGTCCCACTTGAAACCAAGCGCAGTGCTTGAATTGTCTTGCTCTTTGAATCGAATGATGTGGCCGTTGGGGTTACCAGAACCTTTTTTGCCATCGGCATCGTTGTAAGAACGTGGGTTTGCACCATCGGCGGTAGCAGGTGTGCGGTTTGCGGCACTGTTGTTGGTCAGCGCAAAATAAATTTCACCATTCGCCGGGTTGACGGCGCCCCACTCTGGACGGTCCATCTTGGTTGCGCCAACAGCATCAGCGGCCAAACGTGTGTGAACATAAATCTCTGCTTGATTGGTGAACGTAAAACCAGCGGCACCGGCATAAGAAGTGATCAAGGGATTGCTGATGTTCAGTTCAACCCACTCGCCTGCGCCTGTGCTGCTGAACTTGGCCACATACAGTTTGCCTTCGTTCAAGTATTTGTTGCCCGCAGCCATGCCACCACCAATGTCAGCTGCATCCCAGTTGGCGGCAGAGACAAACTTGTAGATGTATTCATTGCGGCTATCGCAACCCATGTAAAACGCCAGTGGTTTGCCCACCACAGGAATTCCGCACACAGCCGCCTCATGCGCAAAACGACCCAGTGCAGTGCGCTTAGCGGGGCGTGCTGTTGGATTCAAAGGATCAACTTCCAAAATGTAGCCAAAGGTCTGTGGCTCTTGGCGGAAGTCTGCGGCTGCACTGGCGCCCACTGCCGCCACGTTCCAGCGGGAAAAGCGAAAGTCTGTGTCATCCATGTCTGTGGGGGTGTACCAACCTTGGCCAGAACCCGTGGTGGCGGTGCTAGACAGGGCCACACTGCTAACGCCGTAACGCTTGCGTGACGCAATGATTTTGGCCTCAGGCAAGGCCGCGCCAGCTGGCATGTTCCAGTATGCGGCCCAGTTTTCTTCACAGCCCAAATAAGTGCCCCATGGTGTCAAGCCGTGCCCGCAATTGTTCAAAGTGCCGCGGGAGGTAGCGCCGCTGGTGTCAAAACGTGTGACAAACATGCTTCGAATAGAACTCAGATGGGCGGCAGGCCCTTGAACATCCACCACGGTTTGCGGCGTGATGCGACGATTCAAAGCCGAATCCGTGATGTAGCCCGTAGGCTTGCCAGATGCATCCAACGAAATTTCGGCAACAGAAATGCCGTGCAAATTGATTTCTTTCAGAACTTCCAAACCCGGGCGTGCTTTGGTATCCCAGTCGCCAAATTGTGAAAATTTCTTGCCATTCACGCCGCCAGAAGTCTGGCCTTTGGGATGCAAGAAATGAGAGTCAGCAGAACTCTCGTGATTCACCGCCAACACAGCACGGGCTGTGGCTTTGGTGCTGTAACGGCCATTGGCGTCGATGTAGAAAATGTCCATGCCATCGTGGTGATCGCCAATGCGCTCATTCCAGTCATCGGTTTCCAAACCTTGACCCGAGAACTGCGTCACATTGCTGGTCAAACGATCGCCGGTGGCGTGCAACACTTTGACGCTATAGCCAGCAGGCACAAGCACTTGGTCCAAAATGCTTTTGGTAACGGCATTGAAACCCAGCAAGGATGAGCTGGGCAACTCACTGAGCGTTGGGGTTGTCAAACCACCACAGCCAGGCAGCATTGGCAATGCAAACATGGCGGCAAGGCCCATGCCACCTCGCAACATGTTGCGGCGAGAGGGATCTTTCAAGGCCTGCGTGAGTACGTCTTGGAAGTGAACGTTGGAAGAATTGTTGCAGTCGATATCGTCATTGATTGGCATGTCAAGCTCCTATAAAAAAATCTATAGGTGCACTATGTCCAACTCAAGTTAAATATTTATGACGCAAATAATAAATTTACAAGACAACGCGCGAAGCAGGAAACACCAACACAAAACGCGAACCCTTGCCAAGTTCACTTTCAATTTTCAGTTCACCACCGTGTCGCTGCATCACATGCTTGGCAATGGACAAGCCCAATCCAGTACCACCCGACTCACGTGATCGACTTCTGTCAACTCTGTAAAACCGTTCGGTCAGACGGGGGAGATGTTCTGAAGCAATGCCTGGGCCAGTGTCCACCACACTGAACTGAATTCTTTGATCCGGCAACACCGTCCACAGCGCTGTGATCAAGCCACCTGCTGGTGTATAACGAACAGCGTTGTTCACAAGATTTGAAACGGCACTGTGCAACTCCTTTGCAACGCCCAAAATTTGAACGCCCTCCGGCGCTTCAAAATGCAACACTTGAGGCTCATCATCCGACACATGTTGCGAGGCTGACAAGCCGCGTGCCTCTGATTCAATGGCCCCCATCAAATTGCTTAGCAAAACGGGGTCGCTGCTTGATGGCAAGCTGCTTCCCTCGAGCTGCGACAAGATCAATAAATCATTCACCAGTTCCTGCATTCGCAATGCTTGCGTCGACATCAACCCCAAGTATTGCTCACGCTCTTGTTCATTCAAGGGCAAGTTCTGCAATGTTTCTATGAACCCGCTCATCACGGTCAATGGCGTTCTGATTTCATGCGAAACATTGGCCACGAAGTCGCGCCGCATGGCATCGGCATGCGCCACGGCTGTCACGTCACGCGTCAACAGCAGCTGCCTGTTTTCTCCATAATTGTGCAACTGAACAGATAACTTGACCGTGTGTTGCAGCGATGCGTTGCGACCATCGATGATCACCTCGCCTTCGTGAACATCTGTGCTGAGGTATTTTTTGAAGACAGGATCACGGACCAAGTGCACCACGTGTTGCATCAGGTCCCTTTTGGCATCCATGCCCAAGTGCAGCGCAGCGGTTTGATTGCACCATTCGATTCTGCCTTCAGGATCTAGCAGCACCACACCGTTGGGTGAAGCCTGGATGGCCAACAAAAAATCTTGCAATCTTTGCTGTTCAAGTTTGGTTTGTTTGCGCTGTTCATTGAGAATGCGTTTCATGCGGTCGATGAGATCGCCCCAAATCCCCCCCATTTCCGGCGGCTCTTGCACATTGTTGTGGCGCAACCAATTGGCCAATTTTTGGCCCTTCCACAGATCTTTCAAGAGCGTGTAAACACACACAATCAAGGCGCCCGCCAACAGCCCCTGTGGCCCGTCAAGCCAGAAGCCGGTGGCCGAGGCAACGGCCATGCCAAAAACCAAACCGAGGGTTCTAGAAAACATATCGATGGGTTGCTCGTAACTTAAGCAGCAGACTGCGACGCTTGCCGATTGTCCGTGAAGCGATAACCTGCCCCGCGAACTGTTTCAACCATGCAGCCAGCTGCACCCAGTGCTTCGCGCAAGCGTTTGACGTGGACATCGACCGTGCGCTCTTCAATGAAAACGTGGTCACCCCATACCCGGTCAAGCAGCTGGCCACGGCTGTGCACTCGCTCTTTGTGCGTCATGAAATACTGCAGCAGCTTAAATTCAGTGGGGCCCAATTTGAGCGCTTGGGCCTGAAAGCTGACACGGTGTGTATCAGCATCCAATACCAAATCGCCCAATTGAATGCGCCCGGCTGATTGATCAGGCGCCCGTCTTCTGAGGACGGCACGAATTCTTGCCAGCAATTCTTTGGTAGAAAATGGTTTGACGATGTAATCGTCCGCACCGGCGTCCAAGCCCGCTACACGGTCGACTTCATCGCTTCTGGCCGTGAGCATCAAAATTGGAACTGATTGCGAGCGTTTGTCTGAACGCCACTTTTTGGCCAAGGACAAACCACTTTCTTTGGGCAGCATCCAATCCAACAAAATGACGTCTGGTAGCACATCGTCCAGTTCTTTTTGCGCAGTTTCCCCATCCATCGCCCATATTGGTTGAAACCCATTGTGGCGCAAGTTCACTGCAATTAACTCGGCAATTGCAGGTTCATCTTCCACAATGAGAATGCGTGGCAGGCTTCTCATTTAACTGCAGACTCCACATCGGCCAAGGCAATGTGCCGTACATCGGCACCCTTGACAACATAGATGATGAATTCAGCAATGTTTTTGGCATGGTCGCCAATGCGCTCAATGGCTTTGGCCACAAACAACAAGTCCAAACTGGCAGAGATGGTGCGCGGATCTTCCATCATGTAAGTCACAAGCTTGCGCACAAAGCCATCGAATTCAGCGTCAATCAAATCGTCCTCTTTCAGGATCGAAACAGCTTCAGTGACGTCTAAGCGGGCAAAGGCATCGAGCGCTTTGCGCAGCAAGCCAGACGCCAAATCGGAAGCAATGCGCAATTCCGAAGAAGGCAATGAGCGCGCGTTGCCCGTGGTAATGATGGATTTGACCATGCGTGCAATCTTCTCAGACTCGTCGCCCGCACGCTCCAGGTTGGCCGTGATTTTGGAGATGGCGATCAACAAACGCAGATCGCGCGCTGTAGGCTGACGACGCGCAATGATGGAGGACAGATCGCGGTCAATCTCAACTTCCATTGAATTGACTTGCGCTTCGGTTGCAATCACTTGATCGGCAACTTCGCTGTTGAACTGTGACAATGAATAAACCGCATGGCGAATTTGCGATTCAACCAAACCGCCCAGCTCCAAAACACGCGTTGAAACACTGCCCAATTCGGCATCAAATTGACTTGAAATATGCTTGTCCATGATTTCTTTCTCCTGATTAGCCGAATCGGCCAGTGATGTAGTCTTCGGTCTCTTGGCGAACAGGTTTCATGAAAATTTGATCGGTCTCGCCAAATTCCATCAATTCACCCAAGTACATATAGGCGGTGTAATCGGAAACACGTGCTGCTTGCTGCATGTTGTGCGTCACGATGACCACGGTGTATTCACTCTTCAAAGTATGAACCAGCTCTTCAACCTTGCCAGTTGAGATGGGGTCTAGCGCGGAGGTTGGCTCGTCCAGTAACAAAATGGATGGCTTCACCGCAATACCGCGTGCAATGCACAAACGCTGCTGCTGCCCGCCCGACAAAGACAAGCCACTTTGGTTCAATTTATTTTTGACTTCGCCCCAAATGGCCGCTTTTTGCAACGCCCACTCGACCCGATCGTCCATGTCACTGCGCGATAGGTTTTCGTACAAACGAACACCGAAGGCAATGTTGTCGTAAATGGACATTGGAAATGGCGTTGGTTTTTGGAAGACCATGCCGATGCGTGAACGCAACAAGTTCAGATCTTGCTTGGGATTGAGAATGTTCTCTCCACCAAAATTAATCTCGCCCTCTGCACGTTGACCAGGATAAAGGTCATACATGCGGTTGAGGGTACGCAGCAAAGTCGACTTACCGCAACCAGATGGTCCGATGAATGCTGTGACGGTATTTTTCTGGATGTCTAAATTGATATTTTTGAGACCTTGAAACGCACCGTAATAAAAGTTCAGGTTACGAACTTCAAGGATAGTTTCTTTGGTGGCAGGCAATGTATTCATGTTGATGGAGGTGTTGAATGTTTAAGCTGCAACTTTTTCGCGGAAAACCACGCGCGCAATGATGTTGAGCGTCAAGACGGTGAGAGTGATCAACAATGCACCACCCCACGCCAAGCTGACCCAGTTTTCATAAGGGCTCATGGCAAATTGAAAGATGACCACTGGCAGATTGGCCATGGGTTTGTTCATGTCGGCAGAGAAGAACTGGTTGTTAAGCGCAGTAAACAACAAAGGTGCAGTTTCGCCACTGACACGGGCCAGCGCCAATAAAAGGCCGGTCATCACACCGCTTTTGGCCGCCTTCAGTACAACCGACGTTGAAACCTTCCACTTTGGCGCACCCAATGCAAATGCAGCTTCGCGCAAACTCACGGGCACCAGTTTGAGCATGTTCTCTGTGGTGCGAACCACCACAGGGATTGCAATGAGAGAGAGTGCAATGGTGCCAGCCCAGCCAGAAAAATGCTTAGATGGCACAACCACCAGCGCGTACACAAAAAGGCCAATGACAATGGAGGGGGCCGACAACATGATGTCATTGACGAACCGGGTGATGGAGGCCATTTTGCTGCGATCGCCGTATTCCGACAAGTAAACTCCAGCCAGCACACCAATGGGCGTGCTGAGCAACGCGCATGACACCACAATCATCAAGCTGCCCACAATGGCGTTCGCCAATCCGCCGCCCTCAGAACCTGGTGCAGGCGTGCTTTGGGTCAACATGGCAAAACTCAATGCTGAGAAGCCTTTGACCATCAAAATAGCCAAAATCCAGAGCAAGAAAATCAAACCCACGGCCATGGCCGACATGGACAACACCAGGCCGATGAAATTCGCACGCTTGCGACGTGCGTAAATAGAGGGGTCTTTGTTCACAATGCCAATCATGTTTTCATTCCTTTCTTGGCTTCAGCACGGATCAACATCCATTTGGCCAAAGACAACACCACCAACGTGATCAAGAACAAGGCCAACCCCAGCGAAAACAAGGATGCGTAATGCAGCCCAGGCTCGGCTTCACCAAACTCGTTGGCCAACGTGGAGGCAATTGAGTTGCCCGGTGAGAACAAGGAGGGTGACAACTTGTGCGCATTACCAATGACAAATGTCACGGCCATGGTTTCACCCAAGGCGCGCCCCAAGCCAAGCATCACACCGCCTACAACACCAGTTTTGGTGTACGGCAACACAATTTTGGTCACCACTTCCCAAGTGGTGCAACCGATGCCGTAGGCAGACTCTTTCAAAATGGGCGGGACAATTTCAAAGACATCTCGCATGACAGATGCGATGAAGGGCAAGATCATCATGGCCAAGATCAAACCTGCAGCCAAAATACCGATGCCATTGAAGGCACCAGTGAATAAAATGCCAATGCCGGGAATTTGTCCCAGTGTGCTTGCCAACGCCGGTTGTACATATTCGGCAAACAAGGGGGCAAACACAAACAAACCAAACATGCCGTAAATGATGGACGGCACGGCCGCCAGCAGCTCAATGGCTGTGCCCAAGGGCCGGCGCAATGGCATTGGGCATGTCTCAGTCAAAAATACAGCAATGCCAAAACTCAGTGGCAATGCAATCAAAATGGCGATGGTGGCCGTTGCGACTGTGCCAAAAATGGCAATCAAACCACCAAATTTTGAGTTGATGATGTCCCACTCAACTGTGTAGAAAAATTCAAAACCAAATGTGGTGAGCACTGGCCATGAACTGATGAACAACGAGACAATGATGCCGGTCAGTGCCAACAGCGTTGACAGCGCAAAGGCCATTGTGGTTTTTTCAAACAAATAGTCTTGCCACCGCTGCCAGCGCAAAACGCTTTGGCGGTGTGGCGTCATCAAGTTGTCTACGTCGTTCATGGTGCTCTCAGTTACTTCACGTTGACTTTGTTCCAAACGCTCTTGCGAATGAAGTCAGTTGTTGCATCAGGCATGGGCACATACTCCAAGTCTGTGGCCATTTTTTTGCCGTCTTTGAAGGCAAAGTCAAAAAACTTCATCACTTCGGCAGCGTTGGCTTTGTTGGTAGGCTCTTTGAACATCAAGATGAAAGAGGCACCTGTAATTGGCCAAGACTTGGCACCTGGTGCGTTGGTCAAGTAGATGCTCATGCCTGGAATTTTTGACCAATCTGTGCTGGCAGAAGCTGCAGCAAAGGTTTCGTCATCAGGCGCCACAAATTGACCGGCTTGATTGCGAAGGTTCATGTGTGACATGTTGTTTTTCTTGGCATAGGCGTACTCAACATAGCCTACAGAATTTTTGATGCGTGAGACGTTGGCGGCGACGCCTTCATTGCCCTTGCCACCCACTGACGAAGCAGCAGGCCATTTGACGGCAGCACCGGCACCCACTGTCGATTTCCAGTTGGCATTGACCTTGGCCAAATAATCTGTAAACACGGCCGTGGTACCTGATCCGTCTGCACGGTGCACCACCGTGATGGCGGCATCAGGCAAGCTCACACCTGGATTCAGATCGGCAATGCGTTTGTCGTTCCACTTTGGAATCACGCCGGCAAACACGTCGGCCAACAACTCGCCTGACAACTTCAACTGGCCTGGCTTGATGCCTTCAATGTTCACCACGGGCACCACGCCACCAATGATGGCTGGAAATTGAACCAAACCTTCTTTGTCCAAATCGGCAGCCGACATGGGGGCGTCGGTCGCGCCGAAGTCAACGGTCTTGGCTTTGATTTGCTTGATGCCACCAGAAGAACCAATGGATTGATAGTTCATGCTGTGCCCTGTTTTAGCTTTGTAGGCCTCGGCCCATTTGGCATAAATAGGGAAAGGAAATGTGGCGCCGGCGCCCGTCAATTCAGCCGCCATGGAAGTAGCAGCAACGGCTGCTAGGCCCAATGCTGCTAACAAAGTTTTAATCTTTAACATTTTGAATCCTTGATTCAGAGGTTGATACTCAGAGTGGTGTGTGCTTTAAGCTGCCGCTTTAATTGGCAATTTGTTGCATCACGCTCTTTAATCTAACGACCAATTGTGACAAATTCATGTCATTTTGGCCTTCAAGCCCATTCAAGCGCTCGGGACAAAACATTTGACAACGTCTTTGGATTGACACAATTTATCGGAGCATTGTCATCAAATCGACAAAAATAAGACACAAAATCAGAAAGATACGCGCAATATTGGCGCAGGATTGAAGTACTTAGATGCAAAACGGACAACTCATCGCAGCCATTGACTTGGGCTCCAACAGCTTTCGCCTGGAAATTGGCATCTTTGAAGATGGTCATATTCGACGTGTCGAGTACCTCAAAGAAACCGTTCGGCAAGGCAACGGACTCGACGCCGATCGACTGCTGTCCAATGAGGCCATGGTCCGAGGATGGGAATGTCTGGCCAGATTTTCAGAGCGATTGTCGGGCTTTGCCCCCAAGCACGTTCGTGCAGTTGCCACCCAAACGCTCAGAGAGGCCAAAAATCGGGATGATTTTTTGGTGCAAGCAGAAAAAACGCTCGGCTTTCCCATCGAAGTTATTTCTGGTCGTGAAGAAGCTCGCTTAATCTATGCAGGTGTCGTTAACCTGCTCCCGCAATCTAACGAAAAACGCTTGGTTGTTGACATCGGCGGCCGTTCCACCGAGATGATTTTGGGTCAAGGCTTCAAACCCAAAACCATGGAGTCTTACCGCGTTGGCAGCGTCAAGTGGTCCATGAAATATTTCGCCGATGGACAGTTCAGCCCCAGTTCATTTGAATGGGCCGAGGTTGCTGCAAAAGCAGTGCTGGATGAAGCTTTGGCACTCTACCCACACGCCGCCTGGGACGTGGCCTATGGCTCCTCAGGCACCATTGGCGCCGTGTCAGATGTACTGCACGCTGCTGGCTGGCCAGAGGACATCATTACCCGAGAAGGCCTAGACTGGTTAAAAGAAAAACTGATCAAAGCAGGACGCGCAGACGCTCTTCGCTTGGAGGGCGTCAAGGAAGACAGAAAACCGGTCATTGGCGGGGGTTTGGCGGTTTTATGTGCCTTGTTTGACCTCATGAAAATTGACACCATGCATGCCGCCCAAGGGGCATTGCGCCATGGCGTTTTGTACGATTTGGTTCAGCGCGAACACAGCACCGATCTGCGCAGCGCCATGGTGACAGCACTGGGAAATCGATTCGCAGTCGACAAAGCGCAAGCTGAACGTGTTCAAAAAACAGCCTTGAAACTCTTCAAAAGTCTCCAGGACAAAAGCAGCTGCGACACGGACAACGCAGCACGCCTAGAAAAAAAATTAAATTGGGCGGCCAGTCTGCTTGAAATTGGCACACGCATCTCGCACAGCGACTTTCACAAGCATGGCGCATACATCCTTGACAACGCAGACTTACCAGGCTTTTCCATGTCTGAGTTGCACAGACTGAGCCAACTCATCTTAGGACACCGAGGCAAGCTTAAGAAGCTGGAGTTGGAATTGAAAAATCACGAATTCATGATTCAACTCTTGAGTTTGCGAATGGCCAGCATTCTCTGCCACGCAAGGCGCGACCCTGATTTAAAAGGCTTCAGCCTTAAATATAAAGATGGCACTTCCTCGGAACTGGTCATCCAGTGCAAAAAATCTTGGGTTCAGCTGTGGCCGCAATCAGCCCATTTACTGCGCGAGGAATGCCTTGCGTGGCAGAAAACACCTTGGCAAATTGCGTTTTCTGAAACCGCTTAAGTGTGCTTTCAACACGACGCCATTAAAGCAGTTCAGGGGTTTGGACCGTGACCACCACCGTTTGCGTCATGCCATCTCGAACCCTGCTTCTGAGCCACCAAACAGCACCCTTGCGAACTGCGCAATCGCCAGAGGGTAGCCCCAATAAATAGGCAATGGCTTGTCCCATGACCGGTTGATGTCCTGAAATCAAAACAGACATCTTGGAATCTGGCCACCCCACTGCCTGCAGCAAGTCATCGCGACTGGCGTGCGGCAACAACTCAGATTTGTACTTGACCTTGCGCCCAAGGTGTTTAACCGTTTGCTCACAACGCAAGGCGGGGCTGGACACCACTCTCAAGCCTTCTGGCAACTGTCGATCCAGCCACTGCCCCATGCGATGGGCTTGCTTGTCACCTTTAGGGGTTAAAACACGCAACAAATCCTCTTGCCCGTCCTCTGCTTCACATGCTTCTGCGTGGCGCCAAAAAATCAAATCCATGTCGGACCCATCATGCAATGTTTACTTTGCCTTGCGAATGGCAGGCGAATATTTTTGCATCAACAAGGCTTGTGCACTTTGAGGTTTATGGCCTTGCTTTTCTACGCGGCGGTACTTGCCATCAGCACTCAAGGTCCATGCATTTCGTGTGTCGTGCAAATAAGCCAGCAAGCACTCATCGACAATTCTTTGTCGCAAAGGTAAATCCAACACGGGCCATGCCAGCTCGACGCGTCTCGTCATGTTTCGCGTCATCCAATCGGCACTGGACAAATAAATGTCTTGATCCGCACCTGCTTCAAAAAAGAAAACTCGCGAATGCTCTAAGAATCGACCGATGATGGACCGTACTCTGATGTTGTCTGTCTTGCCAGGAATGCCTGCCGGAAGCATGCATGCGCCCCTCACAATCAAATCAATTTGCGCGCCCTTTTGCCCCGCCACAATCAGCGCATGAATGAGCACAGGATCTGTCAAAGAATTCATCTTGGCGACAATCCTTGCAGGCAGGCCCTTGGCAGCCGCTTCGCCCACAGCCTCAATTTTCTCAGTCAACTTATGTTGAAGCTGAAACGGTGCCGTCCATAGTTTGCTCATACGGCCCATGCGACTAGGACTGGCCAAATGCACAAACAAAGTTTCCATATCTGCCGTCATGCGCGGATCGCAAGTTAGGTAACTTAAATCTGTGTATAACTTGGCAGTTCTGGGGTTGTAGTTGCCTGTCGACAAATGTCCATATCGCTTTAACAATCGACCTTCACGCCGTGTCACCAACAGCATTTTGGCGTGTGTTTTTAAACCCACCACGCCATAGACAACTTGAGCGCCAATTGATTCGAGTTGCTCAGCCCAGTTGATATTGGCTTCTTCATCAAACCTCGCCTTCAGTTCAACCACAGCAGTGACTTCTTTTCCTCGACGAACAGCCTCTCGCAAAAGATTGATCATGGCAGGATCGCTGCCCGTTCTATAAATGGTTTGTTTGATGGCCAATACGTTGGGGTCCTCAACTGCCTCTTTTAGGAAGGCCAAGACACCATCGAAGCTCTCGAAGGGCTGATGGACAAGCACGTCGCCTTGTTGAATTCGCGCAAAGATAGAACTGCTTTGATTCAGTTGTTTTGGAAAACTAGATTGGTATGGCGGGAAAACCAATTGAGGATCGTCAACCCAATCGATCAGTTGACTTAAGCGCACCAAGTTCACAGGGCCTGCGGCTCTAAACAAAGCTGTGTCAGGCAAACTGAATTGATTGAGTAGAAAACCAGAAAGATGTTCAGTACAACTGTCTGAGACTTCCAAGCGCAAGGCTTGTCCAAATTGTCGGTGCTGCAACCCTTTTCGAAGTGCAGTCCGTAAGTTTTCAACTTCTTCTTCGTCGACCGAAAGATCAGAATTCCGAGTGACACGAAACTGCGAAAATTGGCCCACAACCCGACCCGGAAACAAATCATTCAGATGCGCACGAATGACACTGGACAAAAGAACAAAAGCTTTGCCTTTGCCAGCGATCTTGTCAGGCAAAGGAATGACCCGCGGCAAAACGCGCGGAACCTTCACAATGGCGATGTCATTAGAACGGCCAAACGCGTCTTTCCCAGAAAGCTGAACAATGAAATTGAGGGATTTGTTTGCGACTTGTGGGAAAGGATGCGCAGGATCCAAACCCACAGGAACCAAAAGAGGCTTGACCTCTCGTCTGAAATAAGCTTGAACCCATTTTTTTTGAGCAGCATTTCGACTACCGTGGGAAAGTATGCGGATGCCCTCCTTTTCCAAGCTGGGCAACAACACATCGTTGTAAAGCTTGTATTGCTCATTGACCAAATTTCTTGCATCCTGATAGACCGCCTTGAAAGTGTCAACGTTGTATGCCCCTTTGAATTCCTGAAGGCGATACGCGGCCATGTGCAAATCTGCACGTACTTCAAAAAACTCATCCAAATTAGAAGACACGATGCAAAGATAACGCAGTCTCTCCAGGAGAGGAACTTCCGGTCTTCTAGCCCAATCCAAGACGCGCTCATTGAACGCCAAAATGCTGCCATCTCTGTCTAGCAATTCAATTCCAGAATGGAGGGGCGTTGGGGTGGGTGGATTTTGTGTCAACACGAGAAGCTTTCAATTGCAAAAAAATATTCAAGTCACTGACATGGAATGAAAACAAGAATCTCATTTTTGCCAGCTATCGTGACGAATTGATGACAAGCGGATGAAGTGTTTGTGATGTTGCATCCCAACCACCACAACGCGCGCATTCACTGCGCGAGCTGTTTGGCGGGCACCAAGTTGCGCACAAACAAGGAGGTGGCTTTTTTCCAGCTGAAATCTTGGGCTCTGTTTCGTGCCAAATCGCGTGGTACTTTTAAGGCAGCTTGTGTTGCGATGGACAAGTCATCCCCAAGTACACCGCCCTGAACCTCACCCGTCGAATGGTCCATCAGAACCTCTTGCGGGCCGTCGACTGGATATGCCGCGACAGGGGTACCACAGGCCATTGCCTCCAACATGACCAAGCCAAATGTTTCGTGTCGGCTAGGGAAAACGAATACATCGGCTGTACGGTAGACCTTGGCCAGCTCTGTTCTGGCCAATAAACCAAGCCAAGCGATGCCATCAAATCGCTGCTTCAAATCGGCCTCTAATGGACCAACGCCACACACCACTTTAGAGCCCTCAAAGTGCATGGCTAAAAATGCCTCTATGTTCTTTTCATAGGAAACGCGACCCACAAAGACAGCCAGCGGCCGCTTCAAATGTGACAAAGGCAGGTATTCAGACGGAGACTGCGCAAATTCAAACAACTCAACATCAACGCCATGGGTCCACGGCTTGAGGTTTTTGAAACCTTTTTCAGACAAGAGCGACAGAACCCCATGGGTTGGCACCATCACGCCAGCTGAATGGCGATGAAAATGTTTGAAAATTAAATAGCCCACCCAAAGTGGAATCTTCAGGGCAGCTTTCAAAATCTCTGGGAAGCGCGTGTGATAAGCGGTGGTGAAGTGCCACTTCTGCACAAGACAAATTCGACGCGCAGCCCATCCCAAGGGCCCTTCTGTGGCAACGTGAATGGCATCGAAATCCATTGAAGTCAACATGGCTTGGAGTTGTTTTTTGGGGGCCACAGCCAGATCAATGCCTGCATAACCTGGACAGGGCTTTGTTTTGAAAAGGCCTGGGTGAATTACTTCCACAGCATGGCCCGCAAGCTGTAACTCTTTCACCAACTCAACCAGCGTGGTGACCACGCCATTGACTTGTGGTTGCCACGCGTCACTCACCAGAACAATTTTCATGCGTTTACCCATGCGCTTGCCTCTTTGTAGGCAGGCTTCTTGGCGGCGTATGGATCGAATGTCAGAATTTCTAAACGGCCATCGTGATGCTCTACCAAGGTACTTAAACTCTCGACCCAATCCCCGTCGTTGCAATACAAAATACCGTCGATATCCCGAATTTCTGCATGATGAATGTGCCCACACACCACACCTTGATAGCCCAATTTTTTTGCCTCTTGCGCAACTGCAACTTCAAAATCAGAAATGAAATTAACGGCTTTCTTCACCTTCAGTTTCAGATAGGCAGAAAGAGACCAATAAGGCATACCCATTCGGCCGCGCATGTAATTCAAGTGTCTGTTGGCTTTCAATGCCAGCTCGTAAAGAGAATCGCCCACATAGGCCAGCCATTTTGAAAACTGAATCACCCCATCAAAATAATCGCCATGAATGACCCACAACTTGCGGCCATCGGCGGTGGTGTGAACGGCTTGCTCGAGCACTTCAACACCACCAAAGGAGTGATCTAGAAACTCACGTGCAAATTCATCGTGATTGCCTGGAACGTAGACCACGCGGCAACCTTTTCTTGCTTTTCTCAACAATTTCTGCACCACGTCGTTGTGAGACTGAGGCCAATACCACTTTCGTCGCAATTGCCACCCATCGATGATGTCCCCTACCAAATACAAGGTGTCAGACGTATGGGTTTTTAGAAATTCCAGCAAAGCTTCTGCTTGACACCCTGGGGTTCCAAGATGCAAATCAGATATGAAGATGGCACGGTAGTGCTTCTTAGCTTGGCCTTCACCCGGCATGAATTCTTGAACATCTTTGAACATCGTCACACCCCTGCAAAATGCTTGCGATAGCGGAGGGGCAAATCCTTGACTTGCATCAGCATGGGCAAATCCGCCGTATTGAAGTCAGGATCCCATGCTGGCGCACCCAAAATCTTTGCACCTAAGCGTAAATAGCCTTTAATCAGAGCTGGCGGCTCAACCGGCAAATTGCCATCCAATTCGTCGATTGGCAAGGGCAATCGAGGTCTGACATGAAATTCAACAGAGGCCAGATGAGACTTGGCCAATTGGCGCCACATGCTTGCAGCAGCATCGCCACTGACCATGCCGTTGTGCAGCATGGGGATGCTGGCGCACCCAATCATGGTGTCCAACTGGTTGCGAGACATGAATTCAAACAAAGCCCCCCACAGCGCCAAGATCACACCGCCGTGGCGATGCTCCGCATGTACACAACTTCTGCCAAGCTCGACCATTCGTTCGCGCATGAAGCGCAAACGCGTTAAGTCAAACTCTGTGTCGGTGTAAGTTCCCCCGGCGCGCTTTGCCTGTGCGGGCGTCAAGACGCGGTAGGTGCCAATGACTTTTTGCGTATGACCTTCTCGCACCAACAGGTGCTCACAGTAGTCGTCAAACAGGTCAATGTCATGACCTTCCATGGTGCGCGCTAAGCGTGCCCCCATCTCATTGGCGAAGACTTCATAACGAAGCTTTTGCGCCTCTCTTACTTCGTCTTGATGCTTGGCCCAGCTAACTTCAATGGCTGATTTTTCAATTTGAGTGCAGTTGACACCCATTTGATGGCGAGGGCTTTGATGAAGTGACCCCCGTGGAAATTCAATTTGCGAAATTGGAAATGTCGGGTTTGGCAATTCTTTCATGAAGGTCTCCCAAGTTGTTTCTTACTTGGAAGTTGATCTTGCAAGCCGATGGTTTCAAGTTCATTTCAGTTGCATGAATTTTTTGTGACACGTGTCTCTAAATTTTGAAAGCTATTTTTGAAACGCACTGATTTGAATTATTTTCTGGCAACATGAAAGTATGACTTCTGACAAATCAAAACCATTTCCCGCCAAAACTTCTACACGTCGTATTCAAGTTCGTACGTCGGGTGTTCATGGCAAAGGCGTATTCGCCCTGCAAGACATTGCTAAGGGCGACGTCATCATTGAATACAAGGGTGAAATAATTTCTGCACAAGAAGCCGAAGATCGACACCCCCACAATCCATCTGATCCCCATCACACGTTTTATTTTCAAATCGATGATGACCGCGTCATTGATGCATTGCATGGCGGCAACTCTGCGCGTTGGATCAATCACAGCTGCGTGCCCAACTGCAAACCCTCCGTTGAAGAAGATCGTGTGTTGATCAAAGCCAAAAAAGACATTTCAGCTGGCGAAGAGCTCAACTATGACTATGGTCTCATCGTTGATGAGCCCATCACGTCAAAACTGATGGCGCAATATCCTTGTTGGTGTGGCAGCCCAAAATGTCGAAAAACGCTGCTGGCGGTCAAGCCACTGTCGCAGAAAAAACGCAACAAAGACAAGGCCAAAAAGATTCGTCACACCATCAGCAAACTTAAAGACAAGCTAAAGCGACTTGAGAAAGCATAAGTCTCACGGAGATTTTAAGTATCTCAATTCCATGAACTAGCTGCAAAAAATTCTTTAGTTCACCTGAAACACCCGAATCTTCACTGCGTTTCTGGCCGGCTTCTGCGATTCCAGATTGCCCACAAACACACGGCGATTCAACCATTCGTAGGGGCCAGATGGCGCCCTGAACTTCACCACTGAACGCGCGTAGCGCTGCGACGGATTGGGAATGTCAATGGTGACTTGGTTGTGCACCGTGATGATCACACCATCATCGGTTTGCATCTCGTACAGTGCGTCCAGTTCTTTGATGCCGTCGGGCCTAAGCAATTGCCTATCGGCGCCTCCAGGCATGACCTTGCCCTGCAATAAAGGGCCTTTGAATTCGCCGCCCAAAATGTTGACGATGAAGCGTTGCCCCAAGGGGCTTTCGCCCAAACTTTGCACATCTTCAATGTCGACAATGGCCTCATACACAAATTCGCAATGCGGTGTATCGCTCATGATTCATCCCTTAAAACTTCGAGCACTTCGGACTTGAATTCGCGCCCGTACAAAATCAGCACCACCAGCGCAGTGGCCAGCACCAATGCGATGGGCGAAAAAAACCAAGCCATGGCTGCAAACGAAAAATAGTAGGCACGCAGGCCGTCGTTGAATGTTTCTGCCGCTGCACTGACCAAATTGCCGGCACGCTCTGCAAACTTCACCCGATCTTGCCGCCCCTCGGCGAACTCTTTGGGAAAAGGCATGGCACCGATGACCAGTGCGACAAACGTGTATTGGCGTAAAGACCATGAAAACCGAAAGAACGCATACACAAAGATGCCCACCAACACCAACACCTTGAATTCGAATACCAACAAGGGGGTTTGTTCTGCAAATGGAATCTCACGCACCAGCTCGGCGGCTTTGTCGGTGGTGCCTAGCAATGCAAACAAGCCACCGATGATGATGATCGATGTAGACGAAAAAAATGAAGGGGTGTGTGACAGATTTTGCGTGATCAAACCATCTAGCATGCGAGGGTCGCGCGCAGTGGCTTGCATCATCCACAACTGCCGGTAGTGGTTGGTGGTGGCAATCAAGGTCATGTTGCGCTTGCCGTTTACCCTGGCAAACCAGGCATAACCTAGCCACAGGCCAAAAAAAAGGAACATGGCCAGCCAATCAGCCCAAGGCAAAAGCGTCAAGATTTTCATGCAGATATCCTAATCTGAAATGATGGTTTTGATCGCTCATTCATGAATAGAATGAGGTCATTCATGGTTGCCATGTTGTCACAAACCGCATCCTCTGGAAATGACAATTTATTGGGTCATCGGCTATTTCTTGGTGCTTGTTCTCACCTTGCTCTATAAAACCCCCATCGTTCGGGGGCCGTGGTTGTTTTTGTTGCGCTCATTTTTTCCCAACTGGAAGTTTTTCCATGCTGTTGGGTACGTTCCCCATCTTTATGCGCGTGCTGCCATTGCCAACGCAGATGGCCAGCTGGCATGGTCCGACTGGACGCATCTTTACCCTAGAACACAGCAGCACTTTTGGCATCTTTTCCACAACCCTGTGACCAATTTAGGATTGGCACAGCAAAACTTGATCGATCATTTTTGGGCCGATTTAAACGATGCCCCCGATGGCAGCGACCCCCGAAATTTTGTCTCCTACCAGATGGTGGCGCATTTTGTGGCAGGTGTTTTGAAAGCTCAGCATCCCACGCATACGCACAGCCAATTTGAAATGCGCATGTTGCTGGACAACACCACGGAAACCGTGCACACCCACGTCATGATGACTTCACCTGTGGCAGTGCTCACATGATGATGGACTGGAGCACGCCCTACATCCTCAGCACGCCCGTTGCCATTCGCACTTTGGAATTGCTTTTCGCGTGGAGTGCGGGCATTCAAACCCTTGAATATTGGCGCATGCGTGGCGCCATGCAAGGCGATGGTCTTTGGACATGGTCAATTCAGCGGCAAGACATTCCTGATCCCAGGCTGCGTCAATGGCTTGACGCGCTCTTTAAGCCCAATCTGTTCAGTGCTTTGCTGGTCTTCAGGCTCTTGGCATTGATCAGCTTGGCCACACAAGGAAGTCATGCGTTGAACATCGGATTTTTGTTTGCCAGCAATGTGCTTGTGCTCATTCGATGGCGTGGTGCTTTTAACGGCGGCAGCGACTTCATGACCCTGGTGGTACTCACAGGTTTGTTGATTGCTCAGCTTGTGAGTCATGTGGGCGGCCCCGAGTTGGGATGGCGCGCTGGACTTTGGTACATCACCCTGCAGTCCATCACCTCTTATTTTTTGTCGGGTGCTGTCAAGTTGTTGCGGCCCGAATGGCGCAATGGCCAAGCCATGACCATCTTCCTGAATGCCGCCATTCACGGGCCACTCAGCAACCGACATTGGTTACGCAAGTCATGGTTGGCTGCGTTGGGATCTTGGGCATTCATTGTGTGGGAATGTCTGGCGCCTCTGGCATTGCTGGATGCACGCTTGGCGCTGACGTTCTGCTTCATTGCCGGGCTATTCCACTTCTTGGTGTTTTGGTTCTTCGGTTTGAACCGCTTCTTTTGGGCGTGGTTGGCCACGTTTCCAGCCATCGTATGGTGTGCAGGGCAGATTTAAGACATGCACGCGGGTCTAAACGTTTTCAGTCAAGAAGTGCTTCACTGTTTCGTTGAAAAAATCTGCCTGCTCACGACTCACACCATGGCCAGCCCCAGCCACGCGTATGGCTTGGGCGTTGGGCATGGCTTGCACTAAGTTGTCAAAAATGGCTTTGTGAACCGCTTGTGTCTTCAAACCCGATAACAACATGACTGGCATTGGCAGCGCAGCCAGTTGCGTGGGCTCGATGAGCGGGAATTCATCGCTCGACAAGGCAATCATTTTCATGGCCTGCAAATTTTGCAAGCGCTTGTCCATGGCAGCACCCGATGCAAGTTGAGAAGTAGCACCATTGATACCACCTGTCATGATTTGTGCCGCCTTCACATCGTCTCCCGCTCTGAAGGCGGCATTGGCAGGCTCGATGGTTTCCTTCCTGAAAGACTCCGCAACGGCACGCCCTTCAGGCGTGAAGTAAGCGTATTTCATCATGGGCGGCTCTACCGCCACCACCGCATGAATACGCTGGGGCGACTTGACCGCCAGGGCCAAGGCCGTGAATCCACCGTACGAGCTGCCCACCAAGATGGCACGTTCTAGTTGCAGCAAATCCATCAAATACGCAAGGTCTTGTGCTTCATCGAGTGCCGAATGGTGTGGTGAGGGTTGGTGATTCTGATTGGGAAAGCTGAACCTGCGGCTGTAGGTAATGCAATCAAAGTGGGCTGTGAAAAGCGCCCACTGCGCTTCCCACGAACGCCAATCGCCCATGGCACCATGAATGAAAATGAGCGGTGTGCCTTGACCGGCGCGCACCCCATGCAATTCGATGCCATTGGGCAATGCCCATCGCTGTACAGCCAAAGATTCAAATACCACCTTCAAACCTCTGACTTGATGTTGTTGTCTCGGATCAGCTTACCCAGTCTGGCGTGTTCAGACTTCACAAACTCGAGCAAGGCTGCGCGCGAGCTGTATTGCTCTGGCGCGGCCATGGCCAGTTCATTGAGTTTTTGCGCAATGCTGGGGGTGTTTTTCACTTTAAGCCAAGCCGCCGACAACTGATCGACCACCGCAGTTGGCGTAGCAGCAGGCGCAAACACAATGATCCAGCCCAAATACTCAAAATCCTTGACGCCCATTTCATGCACCGTCGGTGTATCTGGCATTGAATTGACGCGCTCTTTGGTGGTCACCGCCAACAAACGCAGTTTGCCCGATTTCACATGCGCCATGGCCACGTTAGGCGCTGTGAACATCACCTGAATTTGTCCAGCCAACAAATCGAGTACAGCTTGACCGTCACCTTTATAAGGCACGTGGGTCATTTTGAGACCCGACAAACCATTGAAATACTCGGTGCACAAATGGCCAGAGGAGCCATTGCCGCCCGAGCCGTAAGTCAGCTGATTGGGATTGGCTTTGGCCAGCGCCACCAACTCTTTGACATTGTTGGCTTTGACGGAAGGGTGGACCACCAGGACAAACGCGCCTGCCCCCAGCATGCTGACGGGCACCAAATCACGCATGGGTTCATAGGTGATTTTGGAGAACATGTGCGGCATGACCGCAATGGAAGCGGGGCCTGAGATCAACAGCTGATGACCATCTGGTGCAGATTTCACCACCAGGTCTGCGGCAGGCATGCCACTGGCGCCTGGTTTGTTTTCCACAATGAAGCTTTGTCCCATGCCTGGGCCGATGGCATCGGCCAAGACCCTGGCCAAGAAATCCGAGGGGCCGCCTGGGGGCGAGCCCACCACCAGCTTCACGGCCTTCTGGGGATAGGCCTGCGCCCATGCAGTGCCAGCAGTCCATGTACTGGCAATGCCTGCGGCAAGTGCAGCGGTCAATTTGCGACGTGTCAACTTGAAGTTCATGCTTGTCTCCTTATGTGTTGAGTCGGATTGTGGATTGCAATTTTGTGACGGAGAAATAGAATCGAGGCCTCAGGTATAAGTAAACGCAATATGTCCATTTCTGCCAAAGTTTTGCTCAATCGCCTCATGGCCAAAGCCAGGTTCAGGCATTTCGAAGTCTTGGTTCGGCTCACCGAACTGGGTAGCGTCAAACGCACTGCAGATTCCATTGGCATGACACAACCAGGCGTGACGCAATTGCTGGCAGATCTCGAAGAACTTTTAGAAGTCAAACTGTTTCACCGTCACGCACGTGGGGTCATGCCGACACAGGCATGCCAAGACTTGTTGCCCATGGCGCGTCAATGTTTATTGGGCTTGAGCACCAGCGCTGAAGCCATTGCCGATCGCTCAACGCTGGGGCAAGGCGTGGTGCGCATCAAAGCATCAACTGCTGGCATCAATGGCTTGTTGGTAGAGGCCCTGCCAGCCTTGAACGAAAAATTTCCGGGCATTCAACTGCACATTCACGAGGCTGAATTGAACGAACAATTTGCATCGATCAGCAACGGCGACATGGAATTGGGCGTGTGTCGACAACCGGCGCAATGCCCAGCCGGCTGGCAGTTTCAAGCTTTAATGGCCGACGAATTTGTGGTGGTCTGCAACACGACACACCGTCTGGCAACAAAATCAAAAGTCACCTGGAAAGACTTAAGTCAAGAGACATGGGTCTTGTCACCTATTGGTTCGGCTGCGCGTGAAAAATTTGAAGCGCTCAGTGAGCTTCACAAATTCACGCCAAACACCTGTCATGTCATCACACGCGTCTCGTCCATGACCTGGGCCATGATGCAGCAAAGACCGCTCCTAACCTTGGTGCCAGCCAGTGTGTTTCAGCAACTGAAGAATGCCAAACAGCTGACCACCTTGCAGCTGAAAGAGAAGCTTCCCTTTGATCCACTGGGTTTGCTCTTGCCTGAAAAAGACATTTCTATCGCCACGCAATCAGTGGCCTCTTTTTTAGAGAATTACTGCAAACAAGCTTTGCGAAAGAAATAAAATGGCCAGATTCCCCACTTTGCAAAATGCGCCATGACCGCTTTCAACGCCTCTGCCTTGGTTCTTTTTTCAGGCGGCCAAGACTCTGCCACCTGCCTGGCTTGGGCCCTGGAGCGCTATGAGCGCGTTGAAACCATTGGCTTTCAATACGGCCAACGACACGTCATTGAACTGGCCTGCCGCGAGCATTTCATCACGGGCATCAAGCAACAATTTCCACAGTGGGCGCACAAGCTGGGCGAAGACCACATGCTGGACCTCAGCCTGCTAGGTCAAATCAGCAACACGGCCCTAACCGAGGACAAAGCCATTGAAATGCAAAAAAACGGCTTGCCCAACACCTTTGTGCCGGGCCGCAATTTGTTGTTCCTTACGTTTGCCGCCACCATTGCCTACCGCCGTCAACTCAAAATGATTGTGGGGGGTATGTGCGAAACCGATTACTCCGGTTACCCTGACTGCCGCGACGACACCCTCAAAGCTTTGCAGGTGGCTTTGAGTTTGGGCTTGGACACGCGTCTGGTATTGGAAACCCCCTTGATGTGGCTTGATAAAGCCCAAACTTGGAAGATGGCAGAAAACTTAGGGGGACAAGCCTTGGTATCTTTGATAGAAGAAGAAACCCACACCTGCTATTTGGGCGATCGCACCCACCGCCA
>JACCDX011323302.1_pt1 | contig 63891 bp, 68 predicted proteins | sample 7449681 | NCBI WGS metagenome assembly JACCDX01 (sample SAMN15323450, study PRJNA562643) | freshwater metagenome | isolation source: river surface water | place: USA:Blue River Watershed | collected 2017-08-18
AGATGAACGAATTTGCCCACGTGGAAGATCTGAAGATCCAGAGTGTCCTGAATGGTGATGTGAGTGAAGATGCTATCTGCTATGCGCTGACGCAGAGTCGCGAGGCAGTGATGCAGGATCAGTTCAATCCGGATGTCAGCTACAAGGTCCTGGCCATCCGCGAGGCTGCCATCGACGAGGCGGAATTTGCCTGGAACGAGGACGGCGACCTGGACGAGACGCTGGCTGCTCTGCGCCGGTTCTGGAGCAACTGATGGGGCGTCTGGAAGACTTCGTAACCGAACTGGTTCCGGTAAGTGAGTGGGTCTGGTGGTTGTATAGAGTCACCTATCGTGATGACTTTGGTAACACCCGAGTCCACTTCCTGGTCAGCACCGACCAACAACTGGACGACGAGGTGCAGAGACGCTGGCCCAGTGAGTATCTGTCCAGCTACACCTGGGACATCATGGCACGTGCGAAACCGCCTCGTCAGCTCTGGTGTAACGTGCTGAAGCGTCAGTATCCCGAGGATGCTTGGGATGCAGGAGATCGTCTGGCAGGCGAGCTGGGTATCACCAAAATGACTCCTGTCCCGGAAGAATTTTTGGTGATGGACTGAAAAACTGGTTGACGCACTAGCCTGCGTCAGCTATACCAATGACACGGACGCAGAAAAGGAGCAACTGCAATGACCAAGGCGATGCTTAAGGCCGGCACTTACTGGATCGGTGATCTGTGCTATGTCCTCCACGAAGTCTGGGACGAAGTTTGCGAGCGTGTGATCGAAGGCGATCGTGTCCTGGAGGGCAAGTTCGGTCTGGCCGATGGACGCGAGTTCGTGATGTTCAACACTGCCTGGGGTGACGGTGTCTACAATGACGGCAACCTGAACGATTATCCGGTTGACAGCGGCAACATCGGTGCTATCCTGTTGTCGGACATTCGCCAGGAGGGCGAGAACGATATCAGCCTGGGCCATGTCCATACTTTCGATGTGGACTTCCAGTGCGAAAACACGGGTGGCGACATGTGCTTCCACAATGTCTACATCTACACCAGCGGTTCTGATGAAGACGAGGATGACGACTACGACTATTATGAGGACGAAGATGAGGAAGATTTCCTGATCGACGAAGCCTAAAAGTGATTGACTGCCTGGTGCAACCGTGCTAGGCAGTCAATACAACGAAGGAGCAAGACGATGAAGATCCAGATCAAAGCTGCTGACATCCAGAAGCGCAACCCTGTTGCCCGTGAGCTTGCCAGCGCCCAGTTCCGTGCTCGCACCACCCGCGACAAAACCAAGTATACTCGCAAGAGCAAACATCGCAAGGGGGACTGGTAATGGCCAGTCCCAACCTTGTCACCACGCTGGCTGATGTCAATCAGTTCTTCAACATCACCAGCCATCTGGATTGGTATCATTATTCCGACTGGACCTATCTTGACCGAGGTCGTCGTGGAGTGTATATCATTACCAACACCGACGCAACCAGTCCTGATGTGAAATACATCTATGTGGGCAAGGGATTCTTCCGTGCCAGGCAGAGCAGCCACTGGGGTAAGCTGACCGGCAATCTCAGTCCGGGACAGATTGATCCCAAGGGCTGGCAGTGGCTCAGGGAACATCACGAACTGGATCTGGTTAACTGGCGTCTCTATGTGGTTGACCTCAGTCGTGAGACCGAACTCAGCGCGGTTGAAGGCGCACTGATCCATCTCCTGCAACCTCTGGCAAATGATGAAACATTCGCCGACCGGAAAAAACTGGTTGACGTTGCCGACCTATAACTGTATAACACTGGTATAGGAACAAAGGAGCAAACGATGGCCTATGTGATTTACCGGAAGGACACCACCCGCATCGCCCGCAAGGCCAACGGTGACGAGTTCTTTGTCACCGAGAGCGCTGCCAAGCGCCATGTTACCCGGTTCCTCAACTGGGACGACTATGCGATTGCCGAATACGGTCACTTCCAGGACAACATCGAACAGAAGGTGGAACGGACGAACTTGATGAACGGCCAGAAGTATATGGAGAGCATCAATACTCCCAATTACATGTCGCCCGCAAGTGAAGCCTACTGGAGCATGTGATACCAGAACTGGCGGATGAGAAGTCCGCCAGTTATCTCTTTCTGTCAGTAACGATCAAAACCTCAGACCTCCGTGCCCTCCCGTACGGTGCATCCCGGCCTCATGTTTGTGATAGCATATGCAGACCAGCACGTCAACAGTTTTATTTGAAAAAAACCTCTAGACACTGGTGACGTATAATGCTATACACTACATAACAACACGGAGCAACGCAATGAAACTCAGCTTCAAACTCGAACCCACCGACCGTCCGGAAGTCTACCGTGGCATCGTGTTCAACACTCTGGAGCATGGCTATCGTCCGGTTACTGTTGTCCATGACATCGGCGAGGGACCTCTCACCGACATCAACTTCTGGCTCACTGACAACTATCCGGGAGTCCGGTTTGTTCGTCTTCAGGATGGCACTCTGGACGAGCCGGACTGCCTCACGGTATTCGAAGCTGCTGAGGCTGCTATGGTACCAGTGGAGTAAGCGACTTTCCGCTTAAACCAACATAAGTCTATTGACTTACTCTGCTGACCTGCTATAAGTATAACACGAACAGCAAAAAGGAGAAACCAATGAAGATGTCATACATCCTCGGCGGTGTCGCTTCTTCAGCCGTGATCGTTGCAATGGCAGTGGTTTACATGACGGCAGAGAAAGCATTGGCAGCCGTCGAACCCACAATTTCGATTGACGTGGATCGTCACCCTGAATATATACCAGTCCAGGCTCAGCCCGAGCCCCTGGCCTATGCAGGACCCAGTCTTGCACCAGAGGACAGTATTCGTCCGCGGCGACGACCCAATGCACTGCTACCAACGAGTGTTTATGATGAACGGGAGCTGTATTGCCTAGCGCAAAACATCTATTTCGAATCCCGTGGTGAAAGCATCGAAGGACAAGCGGCCGTGGCCTGGGTCACCCTTAACCGAGTATTGGATGAGGATTTCCCGGACACCATCTGTAAGGTAGTCTGGCAGGATAGTCAATTCAGCTGGACACACGACGGAAAGAGCGACACCCCAAGAGATGCTGTGAGTTGGGACCGGGCACAAGACATTGCCCTGGACCTTGTTTATAGCTATGATCCGGTTCTGGATACTACCGGTGGAAGCACCTACTTCCACGAGCGTAGCATCAGCCCAGGCTGGAGCCAGAAGTTCGAACGTGTCGGACAAATTGACAATCACATTTTCTACGCAGATCGTGGTTGACTAACTTCTCCCGTCCTGCTATACAATAATGGTAGGACGGGAGAACAGAAATGGCAATACTTTTGGATTGCGGAAAATGGAAGGTGATAGTTGATCAGGTCTACCTCGATGATGAAGGGTATGTATGCTATGACAACATTCTGTGCGTCTACGATCTAATTGCAGACACCAGCTGCACTGGAAAGCTGGCCATCAATACTGTTTACAATTTGATACCGTCTCAAATTTTTATTGAAGCTCTTAAAAGAGCTGTTGACAGCAACAAGTAATCCCAGTATAAGAACGACACAAAGACACACACCAAGGAGCAAGGGTGATGGAAGTTCGTCGCAAGCACGGAGAGATCCTCAACTGTGGTTATGGCCATCACTGGCCGCTGAATCTGTTCAGCACCGGCTATGTTCGTATCGTCATCACCACCACCAGAAAGGGTAAACTCAAACTGGACTACGTTTGGGCAGAAACTCGTGCTGAACTTGCTTGACACAGAACCTGTGTCCTGCTATAACAGTTACACAAACAAGGAGCAAAAGAGATGAAATACCTGGCACTGATTGGATTGCTGGCACTCACTGCATGTGGTGACACTCCGCGGCTGACCAGCCCGGCTGAAGCACTGGCTGACCGTGCGGCACACAACGCCTACCTGGAGAGCAAATACAACACCGAATTCCTGGCCGACTGCGCCTACTACGAAGACCTGGAGGAGTGCAAATGAACGAACTGAAGATGGTCCGTGAACTGATTGTAATCGCCATTCTAGCAACTCTCCTTGGTGGGATGTGGTGTGCTGTATTCTCCCCCGAATCTTACGGACGGTGGTTGCAGAAGATCGATACCGCCCGGTTCGAGATGCTGGACTGCGACTGCACGGAACCCCTGGAGTAAGAGATGCAAGATATCGACAACACCAGCGACTATCAGAGCCTTTATGAGCTAGCATACGATGTGGTGCCCAGTTCCGGACAAATCAAACGGTTCCGGCAGCTGGACACCGAACGGCAGGCAATCACACTGCATATGCTGGCCACGGCACTGGAGGACACGGTGATCCTACAGTTGCAGTGTCTGGGTCTGAACGTCCCGGACTGGATGATGGGTGCTGCACCAGACAGTGATACTTTCGACCGCTGGTACGTGCGGGGCTTGCTTAACGGGCAGAGCAACTGACAACCCATAACGACCCGGACCGGATTGCTCCCCGAACTGGGTCGTTATACCCGGACTGACTGATTCCTGGTTTGCTCCCCAGTTGAGTCAGTCAGTCCGGAGACGATTATACCAGAGGCCCCGCTGCCGGGTGTTGATACCGGCCCAGCTGAGCAGGATAGAGACAGAAACGGGGTGTGCTGAGCTACCCCAACACACCCCGTGATGTATAAGCTGTGGCAGTAATTAAACTAGCGCAGCCCCGTCAGAATCCACAACATGCAGGCTGTAGATCTCACAGTCATCCACAGCATCCCCTAGCACGGTGTTCACGGTTTCCGCAATTGCGGCAAGCAGACGCTCCGCGACTTCGATATCCGACACATCGATATTGAGACGAACAAACAACTGTTCCATAGTTCCCTCCGGGTTAAAGTATAGTAGTAGTGCGCACTTAGCGCACTACAGTTGCATTTTTATACGCTTGCAGCAGCAGCGTAGCATGTTGCACGTTAAAGTTAACGTGCGACTGTGCATAGCTTTGCTTGCTTTGTGCAGCAAGTATAGCTTTGTTAATAGCATAGCGCAAGTTAAAAGCAGTGTAGCAGTTGCAAACATGTGCAGTGCAAGTGCAACGAGTAACGTTGTTAGCTTGCGCAGCATAGTGCTGTTGCAGTTGCATAAGCGCAACAGTGTGTTGCACATACGCTTTAGTAGCGTTAAACTTATAGTAGTTTGCTTTTGCAGTGCTGTTGTGCTGCGTTTGCTGCGTGTAAGTGCTAAGTAGCGTGTGCAGTTGCATGTTGTTACACTTTGCTGTTGCGTTGCTGTTGTATTATGTATAGCGTGCCCCGTAATAGTGTGCAAGTGAAATTTGCGTATTTTTATTGCTTTGTTACTGTGCTTTGCGCAACTAAATTACCCACTGGGCTGGGCGTGGGTTGTAACAAACTGTAACAAAATTTTACTTGACAGGGGGTGGGTGTGTATATAAAATGCCAAACCTTTTTACGAGCGACGCGACGCGAGTCTCTCCTTCTTCTCCTTCTTCTCCTTCTTCTTTTTTAAAACACGCTTTTTAAAATTGGGCATGGGGGAAACTGGTACCCTGAAACTCTAAGTACTTTATATAAAAATTTAGTCGCGGTGAAATTTTTCAACCCTCAGGGTTTTTTGGGTAAAAAACCTCCCCAGTGAATCACTAAGTACTTCGTGAAATTTTTTCGCGCAGAATTTTCTTCACTGTACGAATCCTTTTTGTTGACACGCTGGCTCACACTTGTTATACTGTGCATAAGATGATAGATTCAGAGTTCCCACATCGCTGGCACGTACAGATTCCCGATACTGATCTAGATCAGATCGTGAGACTGGGTCTGGGTGACCAGGCCACTATTCGCACGGTCAGACTGGCTGCACTGAATCTATACTTTAGGGGTGCTGGATTCAATACTGTTCCGCTACCGGAACATGCCAATGGATTCATAGCCAGACACACCAGTCCACACGCTATGCTCATGATGGATCTGCGTCGTAATGATATTTCAATACCCTACACTGTGACCGAACTATGAACTGGACCGTACACTACGATCTGATACCCCGTGTAAGCGTACTGGCTAGACTACGTGTTGCTGGCTTCACAGTCACTGTGCATCCCGATGCTGTCACTGCTGCTGTGCTATCAGTTAATGCTGGTGTTCCAGGAAGGTTAACGGCCAGTGTAGAACACAGAAATCCGGTTGCTATGACACTGTTCCTACTACAATATCCTGACCTACGGATGACCGTTGATGACTGACTTTATTACTCAATTTGTCACTGTCCGACCCAAATCGGAATTTGCCACCAGTATAGGTAAACTGTTGCATGTACGTGCTGTGCGTGATAGTTTTGTTCAGACCGGATTCAGTATACGTCCATACTTTCTGGATAGTGGTGCTGAAAGTCTAACCAGATTCTATATCGATTATACCAGTGCGGGGTTACTTACCGTCTGGATGATACGCTATGGGATGCTGTATAATGACGTTCTGTTTACGCCTGTAGTGTTGGATTAACTGGGTGGTTAATTTATAAAATTTCTTTTTCAACCGCACCGGCTTCGCCGGCTGAGTCGGCGACAGCTCAACGCTGGAATCTTCGTCTAATATAAGCTATTACTGCTTCTGGTGTAGTGAGTTTTAGTCGCTGCATACGTTTAACAAACTGATCCAGTATTGGTCTGGCCGGGCCCTTGCGGTATTTCAACATCAGATTGTCCAGTGTGTTTGCACTGTAGTCAGTGTCTCTGCTCAGTATGTCTGTCAGCAGCATCTGTGCACCACGACTGATGTTGGGTCTGGGTGCCATCAGCAGTTCGGTATATTCGTCAAAAGGCTTGGTGTTTTTCTGATCCAGTATACTGTCAGTGTTTGCACCGGTACCACCGCTGAGAACTTCAACACCCACGGACTTTCTAGTATCTAGGCTGTTGTATGCGGCTACGTTGTCGTATACGTATACAGGTATGCCTGCACGTTTAGCAACTATCGCGCCGGCTCTTAGGGCGCTGGGTGCAGTTTGTGTACTGGCTGCGTTCACGCTGGGATTGTAGTATATGTGTATCTCTTTAATATAGCGTGTGGCATTGGGTATAACCGGTTTCGTACTGTAGATCCGGTCTTCCATCTCATCGTTGTCAGCATAGGTTGGCATTTCCGGATCAGCCCAGTAGTCCAGTGGCGCACCGGTATAGCCGTCAGCCATGAGCTTTCTACCATCCAGTTTGAACAGTACTGTACCGTTGCTGTATTCTTTTGTAGGGTAGTGATAGGCACCGGTTCTGCTTCTGCTGGTACTGAAATAGTATAGCTTGGATTTGCCCTTGCGGAAACCGCGTTCCAGGCTGCTTCCCAGATCCGGTGTCAGCTGAAACTGATCAGTTCGCATGATGCTGTAAAAACCCTGTGCTCGGGTACTGTGATAAACTACCTGGCTAATGCCTTCTAAAAGATCCAATATAAGCATATAGTTATTTATTATTCTGAGCCCAGGTTATTCAAAAACTGTCTCAGTTTAGTGCTTTCGGTTTCGGCTTTGGGGGCCGGTTGTGGAAGATCAGCAGATTTTACAGTTCCGGTTCTCTTGAGATTGTTTACCACATTGCTGGTCTGTGCTGTGCTGCTGTCGCTTTCACCGCCCTCAAGATCAGTAATCCTCAGTGTTTCTATGTCAAACTCCAGGTCTATCTTGCTACCAACACCACTGCTGCTACGAGTTTTCATCAACTGTATCTGATAGCGGCCGCGTTCACGCATAGCACGGCTGGTAAAGATACCTATCACGTTGTCTGCTGTCTGGATCTTACTGATACCACCACTGATGTGACTGTGATCAAATTCAATTTCTTCAACTGCTCCACGGTTAAGCTGGCTAGCTGTAACAGTAATAGTGTTGAGTTCCATGCTGAGGTTTCTCAGTTCCTCACTAACGTATTTGTCCTTGACGAACAGGTCGCTGGGGCTTACCTTAACACTCACTGGCATCAGTAGATCAAGATAGTCAATAAGCAGTACGTCAATCTTTCTGCCCATTTTAATCTCATATTCCTTGACATAGCTGCGTATATCATTAGCAGTTTTGCCGCTGGGCATGTATTTGACCTGGAACGCACCGGTTCCGTTACGCCCAATCATCTTTACTTTTAGTTCAACATCATCGATACTCTTGAACACATCCTTGGTTGGGATGCCAGTAACCATACTGTCAACACGCATACTGACCAGGTTTTCACTAAGTTCGAATGTTAGATACAGAACATTCAGTCCCATAAAGGCCCAGTTAACACCCAGGTTGGCGAGGAACAAACTCTTACCTGCACCACTACCACCAGCAAAGATGTTTAGTTCACCACGGTTGAATCCACCAAATAGCTTGCTGTCAAGTCCAGCCCAGCCAGTGCTTACCTGACCGTTCTTGCTCTTGATAGCTTCCAATCTGGCTCGTGGATCAGCAAAGTAGTCAGTTCCCAGATCCTTCTGCAGACCAATCTGCACTGCACGTTTAATCAGATCTTCTACTGGTCCGTATTCTCCTTTTTCCAATAAGTCAGCACTCTTTAGAATTGCGGCTTCCAGTGCCTTGTGTCTAGCAAATGTTTCAAATTCAGTCAGTAACCAGTCATAATGGTTCTCCTGCAGAGCCCCAGGGTTACGTAGATCAACCTGACAGGCTGCGTTGACCATTTCAAACAGCGGCAGTGCATTGTGTTTTGCAACATAGTCGTTTATAAATTCTGCTGCTGGTTGTAGGCGGCGATCAAAACTCTTGGGATCAAACACACTCTGACATCTAACGAACGTCGCAGCGTCCGTTAACATCACTTCCAAATAGACTTTTTGTATATCGTAACCGTAATCAGTATTTTGTTTTGTTTTACTCATATTGTTTTTACTTTGAATTTTGATACCACTTTTTTGCTCTTAATCTTATCTTTAGTGGACTGGTCTCTAAAGAAGATATTATACTGTATAGCGTATAAAGTCTCCCATATTTATTGACAGCATCACCAACGTCTTTGACCCCTGGACCCCAGTCCGGCATACAGACACCCCAGCCCTGCTCTATAGACATTTCTACAAGTTTGCTACCAGCAGCATCTCTATCCGGTATTACTGCTACTTGTTTTCTCAAACGATTTACCAGCATGGCTTGTTGTGCATTTATTTCGCTACCCAGTATTGCTGCTGCCTGTATAGGTATAGCATCCATGGGACCTTCAGTAAGCAATACTAAATCTCGTTCAGCAGTCTGTTTATCCAGATTAAAAACATATCCCGGTTGACTGTCTGTTAGATACTTTGGGGTCTTGTTGCCAACATGTCTGGCAGTCCAGCCCACTATTTCATTGTCATACTTAAACGGTATAACCAAACGCTTTTTATATGCATTACTGGGTATCCAGTAAAAATCAGAATCTTCCAAATAAAGATTTCTTTTCTGCATATATTCAAGAACGTCTGCAAGATCGGAACTTACTGGACCAGTATAGGTATTGATATGTACTGCATCGTCAGGCAACACTGTTTTGGAAAACTTGGGTATCTCAAGAAACTTCTCAGTAACTTCCACTCCCTCGTTTATTCTCAAAACAGCCAGTGCAAGTTTGTTTATCTGGTCGTCCGGTATACCCAACCATTGCAGTAGTTGTTTTAGTTTGTAACTTAGGTTTCTTCCCGGTTGCCAACTGGTTTTAAAGCCACAGTTAAAACAATGATAGCTTACAACATCGTCACGCTCTAGAATGCCGCCGCGCTGGCGTGTGTCAGCACTTGTTCCGTTATACACACAGCAGGGTGCATTAAAGCTAATCCACCCACTGGGCGTTACTTTATGCGTTGCTGGAATGCTGTTGATAAGTAACTCAGAAACAACTGTCATAGTTACATTCTAACAACGTATACCAATACTGTCAATTAGTTTCTTATAACTACTCTGATTCCGGTATCTGCTGGATCTGTTGCCAGTTTTATTCTTATATAGGTATAGGAACCCTGGAAGGTCAACACGGCATTGTTGCCTGCAACTACATCTGTTGAAATTATGTCAAACCAATTTAATCCAACAGTATCGTCCAGTGTGCCTTCTATTGTAACCGATCCAGTGTATGTTCCGGGAAATATAGCAACAGTGTGTATACCGTTACTGTTTGCTAGTTCAGGGACCACTGTTATATTATCTATAGTGTTTGAACTAGCGTACCAGCTGTCACCTATCTTAAAGAATTCAGTCAGCTCTTTGCTGGGCACTGGTGCAGGATAACTCATAGAGTCAACAAACATAACTCCACTGCTGGAGAAGTCTGTACTTCCGTAGGTTATATTTTTTTTACCAGTATTGTCAAGAATATAGACATTATATTTTAAATACTGCTGTGGCACGTTAAGGAGATCATTATCAGTTATCGTTACAGCAAAAAGACCACGGGTACTAATAGAAGATCCGTCATCCAATACTGCGCAGGGCAGCTCAAATATTTTTTCAAGTTGATCGTCAAAAGCAACAAATACAGGAGTACCAGTTATAACTTGCGGTTTTTGGTCTGCGTTAAGCAACCTAAACTGAACAGTGTTATCTATTCCCCTAGTTATTCTTATAGTTCGTTGATACACAGGTCTATACTCCACTACGAGCCCAGCAGTGTTAGAAATAACATTAACTCTATTTTTTACTAAATAACGTGGTATTAGTTGCATGCCAAACTCTTTTAAGTATTTATCGAAAAAATGTTGTTGAAGGATATTGAAAAAAACTTTCCATTTATTAGCGTAGTTGCATACGGTGGCAACGAGTACGTTGGTATTATTAGTAACCAGGATCAGTATGTTACCTGTATGTATGTCTATGAACAGCTCAAAACAGTAGAACATAAACAACTGTTACTGTCACTTGGGTCAGTGTGGTGGTGGGAAAGTAACAGGATGATACCTATAAACATATTCCTAAGAAAAGAAATAGAACCACTTCGTTATGCATTAATGAGCATGAACACCAAAGACACTAGAATAAGCATAGGCCCAACTGTAAACTTAAATAATCTAGCACTAAAAAGAGTTAAAAGAAAAAGTGTACAGTTAATAAGAAAAAAAGAAGATTAATTAGCAAACTCTTCACACAACAGGTTCATGTGTACTACAACAGCCATTGCATAGCTTACAGCATGTGACTTTTTAAAATAATACTCATCGTTATCTGGTTTAAGCCACACTTCACGCATTACTGTGTCCCAGTGCTTGCCTATCAAATATCTTTTAGCAGGCCTAATAATTGCAAGCACCGCAGCTAATTGCAATATATTTTTAGGTTTCATCGCCTTTAATATATCTGAATGACTTCCAATATGGAAAACCTTTTCAACAAATTCACTATGCTCTAGTAGTTCCCACAAGGGTTCTGTCTTCATTAAATTGTTCAGATGTTCTGGGTCTCTTACCTTGCTGTAAATACTCACATTAAGGAAGTCTATTTTAAAATAGCCGCGCTCTTCTGCTTCTTTGTAATTAATAGTAGCAAGTTTTGTAAGTGGATTATGTGGAACTTCAGTAAAGTAAACCCCACTTAGATGAGGTTTACCATTATCTAATGCAGCAACTCTATGATCAAGAAGTTTTAAGACATCACGCCTATCAGCAAAGTCAATGTCAATATCCATTACAGTTTACCTTCTCGTATGATCTCTTTAACCAGTTGCAAGTCTGCTGGATGTTTCTTAAATTTTAAACTCCATTTTTGCGGATCCATTATATGATATATAAGTGCCAACTGCTCATCGTTAAGCTGTTGTAGCATACGTTTTCCGCTTTCAGAGTTCAATATTATCCAGGGACTTAGCTTCCCATCCTTAATGTGCCACACTGCACGATTGTGATTAACATAATTAAAATAATGATTCCATACGCTGCCGTTTTCCTCAGCCCATTCAATCATTGTATTAACGCTACGCTCCAGTGCAGTTTCCACATTCTCTTTAAAGATAAGTTCTTGAACATACTTTTCATAAAGTGCATCGTCGCACCATTTGTCAATCTTAACTCCACTCTTTAAAATCCAGTCAATATACTTTTCTGGATACAGTGGCTTAACATTGCTCATAAAACTTCCAAATTTTACAAATGCATTGTAAAAAGGACTTTTGCAAAACTCTTCATAGGTTTTTACGCCTTTGAAGTTTGCACTGATCTGATAGAACCTAACAAAGGTTTGATAGCCATATTGAACACGCTTTTCATTTTTTTGTAAATGTCTGCTCTTTTGTTCACACATGTGAACTTGCAAAGTGTTTTCTTTTGCAAAACTCTTTTTACAATATTCACATACATATGGCTGATCTATCTTAAGAATCTTTTTCTTCAACCCCGTGGTTTTCTGCAAGTTGCTTGAGTTCATCTTTTGTAAGTATTCCAGCAAGTAATTCTACCTCATCTAGTTTCATATTTGGATAAACTTTTGCAATTATGTTTACCGCTTTACTGTTTGCAGATGCAGATTTTTTAAGACCTATCCATGCGTGATTTTCTTTTTTACCAGTGTCACCACACATGCACAATAATAACCATTGCAATTTAGGATGTTTGTTACCCAGTACTGCCCAGTTTTTATTGTAATATTCATTGGTTTTAAAGACAGCCAGTTCTTTTTGTTCTCTAGAATATTTCACATATGGAGGATATTTTCCATCTTCCAATACACTCATATAACGATTAAGGTTCCACATGTCACCTTTTATCTCTTTTTGACCTTCTTCACCTGCTGCATCCCAGAGGTCACGGATACCCATATCCAGCGAAGGTATCATTTCCTTAAACAAGTCTATATGTTTATTTGCCATCTTTAACCATATTATAAATTAATGTCAAATTATCCAATGCTTTCTTTAAAGCAGGATTTGTTGTTGACAGTTTTATTATAGCTGACCAATCACTAGGTGTCAACTGATCTCCTGAACGCGGTTTCTCAGACACAACCCATCTTGGAATGTCTGGACGGTTGGGGAACCTTGCATAAACAGTATCCCCTACACGTTCGTATATCATGTGTTGCCCTGGTTCAATTTTTCCCACACACTATTTACTTGTTTAATTAAATTAGTGTGTTTGTACTCCCAAAGCAATCTTTCAGAAGCAACTGGGTGCTTCTTACGAATCTGGTCTGCTTCAAACAAATCCCAAGTAACAACTGGTGCTACTGTTTGAACACGCTCACCGTCATTCTTAAAATGTCCAAAACTTATCTGTCTTTTCTTTTTGTCTGATCTAACAAGTGCGCTAAGTGCTTTATCGCCCTCTAGTTTATAGAAGTCAATAAAGTCGTGTGTTGTACAATTTGCATCAGTTATACAAAGGTAGGTTTCTCTATTTTTTGTATTTAAATTACCATCAGAGTGTATAGTATAGGTTGCTGATATGTAACTTGAAATGCCAGTGGGTTTTTTACCATAACCTATGCTCATTCCACCCTTTACGCCAACAGCTAGTTTTTCACTATGGAATGTTGTTACTTTGTATTCTGTTTCAATAAACTCTTGCTTTTCATCACAGTATCTAATACCGTCAGCACCAGTTTTTTCGTCTATAATTGCCAGGTGTCCTAGGAAGGCTGCTGGAATAATATCAGCCCACTTTGGGCACAAAAGAGAAAAGTGTACACTGTTTGGAGTTTTGTCGTATGTATAAACTTTATCCAATATGTGTAACAGATTTTCATTTCTATTAATAGTATCGTGCAATACCTGCGTGTTATATTCAACTCTTCTCTTGTACTCGTCAACGCTAATCATTTTTAACCTTTAATTACAGTAATTTACCAAAGTCTATAGTTTCAATTTGTCTGCTTATGTCTTTAACAAAGAAAGCACAAAGCGGATTATCACCGGTTTTAATAGGAACACTTAATAGTTGTCCAGACTTCATTTTAGGAAAATACCATTTAACATCATTGTAGAAATTTACTATTTCTATTTTTTGAAAGTTAGCAGTATAACTTGTAAGTGGGTTAAACAAAAATGCTTCAAATCCACGATCATTTACGCTGGTTAACGGTATTATTTCTAGATCACTACCTGCTTCTTTACATCCAACAGTTATGCACCAATCCAGTGGCATAGTTACTTCATGTCCTGCAATGTTCATAACAACTGCTGGACTATTGAAGCTTTCTAAAAATATAAGTGGAATAAAGAAAAAATCCGGATTATTAATATCATTATTATCTAATACAGAAAATCTAATAGTGTCTTCTATTTGATCCGGTATATTGTTAAGTGTGTATGTTTTGTTTTCTAATGTGAGTATCCTCATTTATTTGATGTCCAATCAACTTTCTCAATAGTGTAGGGATATTGAGCTTCAGTATAAAACTTCTTTCTCTGTGTAAGATGTCTCTTTGCATACTTACATGTACTTGTTATGTCCCAAATTTGTACAAAATCTTTATCGTTTGCTTTTCTAATACCCCTACCGATGCTCTGTATAACTCTAACAAAACTCTTGCCAGGTTCTAGCAACACAACATTGAATATTCTAGGTATGTTAATGCCCACAGCAGCTACACCGTAGGTTGCAACTATAGTCTTATTTGTTGCTTCATTAATTTCTTCGTATTGTTGTTTTCTATCTTTTTCCTTTACTGACCCTCTTACAAATACAGCACCATCTATCAATTCTGTCAATTTTTCTCCTGCCGGAATTCTATCAACAAGCACTAGTGTATTACCAGAATTTTTAATATTGTTAACCAATTTAGCAATGTATTGTATCCTGTCATCATTTGATACGAGATATTTGAGTTCACTCTGATAATCAGAAAACTCTTTCATGTCCATCAGTTGAACTATGTTAACATGACATTGAGATAAGACTCCCTTGTCCTGCAATTCTTTTGCAGTAACCTGTCCAACTACTGGACCAATACTTGCAAGTATACCCTGAAACTCATAATCTTCCTTGGGTATGGTACCAGTAAGACCCCAACGAATTGGAGCATTGTTAAGATTTTTAGTAAGAATGTTTTTGAGTACTTCAGCTTTTGCTTGGTGTGTTTCGTCAACTATTACAGTTTTTACACCTTCCAGGAACTCAGCAAGTGTTAAGACGCTCTTGCCTTCTTCTGCCTTCTTGTCTAAGATGTTAAGACTCTGCCAAGTACAAATGGTATGTGTACGGTTGAGTTCCTTCCTATCACCATAGTATACGCCAACATCTAGGCCACAGTTAACGTAGTCTGTTTCTGTCTGTGTCACTAGACTCTTGTTAGGAACAATAACAAGTGTTCTACCAAATACTTCACATATTTTACTTAATGTGGCTGTTGTGATAGTTTTACCTGCACCAGTACTAACTTCCTGTAGACTTTGCGGATTTTCTAAAAACCTATTAATAACCTCTACTTGGTCGTCACGAAGTCTTATAGGCTGTCCCTCAAAGCGATGCCCCTTGGGCCAGCATCTGTCTCCCCAGAAGTCTTCTGTAATTGGTTGGAAATTTAGTTCAACAGTCTCTCTGTTATCCTGTATCTCTTCAACAGTTATACCAGATTCTTCGATGATAGGCAGTATTATGTCTAGATGATTCAGATAACCTGAACCACCTATACCAAAAAAGGCCTGGGTGCCATCCCAACGGCCTAGTTTATATTGCGGAGTATGTCTTGCATAAGGTAATTCAAATTTTAGTGCGTTTGATATCTTTCTACGAACATCTACTGGCAAACCTTCAAATTTTATATTAACCTCATCAAGTATAACTAATTTACACGATGACATTTAACTTTGTTCTCTTATAATAGTATTCAGAAGTGTATCGCACTTCATCACGATAAGCAATCAAATCACAATGTTGCTTAACAAAATCCTTAACTAGAGTTGCAACAGTGTCTAGAGTCATGCTCACACAAGTGGCAGGTTTCCATGCACTTTTTACAATCACGCTAGGTAGTCTTGATTTCTTAATATACACTACTTTTGTGTTTTCGTCAACCCAGTTGTTTAACTGATTTTCTTTTACATAATCGTTTAGTGTATAAGTGTTAGGAACGTTATCAACCCTAAAGAGAACACTCTGCTCAGAATTCTTGTAAAACTTGGAAAACTCTTTATTCCAGTATTGCAATTCAGTAAGCATTTCCTCTTGCTTATTGCTCTCATTTATAAGCACAATAAAAGGATCGCGTTTGAGAGTTATTAAACTTTCCACAATTTGTTCTGCATGTAGACTGTTGTGCAGAAGAACTTCTGTTTCTGTCCTGTTAGCAATCTTTTCAGCTAGTGTATTTTCAGGTATGGTATAATCAAAGTATGACAAACCATATTTTAGAGACCTATCCTTATACAGAACTCTAGTGTTAAAATCCAGTTTCCCCAAGTCTTTTTCAATCAGGGAGCAAGCATAATCTGGTAGATTTACAACACTATTGTTGTGTATTCCAGGTAGGTACTTTTCGGGAAACTTTTTTACTTCCTGTATTTCGTTGTGCAGTTCAACTAATTCCGGTTCTATAAAAAATGTTTTTCTTGAAAACACTTCAAAAACTTTTACAATGTTTTCTTCAGTTAACTTTATAAAATGCTCGTTGGTGCCACGTTCGTGCAAGTAAGTAGTACCCCTACTAAGGTTAACTGTTATTGCAGAAAGATCTGTCATGATCTTTTTATTAAATGGAAATTTGATTTTAATAAAATCAGAGTTTTTAATATGAGCTATTGTAACTGATTTGTCTCTATCAATAACTCGCAGAGGCAATCTAGTTTCTTCTAGAACTTCATCTAGGTTATTAACAACTGTATCCATGAAGCTTTTAAATTTTAAAACTTTGTCTTTTGCTAAAAGCATTTGCTTGTCAGTAAGGCCTATCCTTTTTTGGATTTGTCTATACAGACTCATAATGATGTGATCAGTAGAAACCTCACGCAAAGAGGGGTTATCACGTTCTTTTACCAAGACTTCAATACAGTCTTCTATGTTAAGAATTTGTTGCATAGTACTACTATAACATAGATTACAAAAAAGTCAATGTTTTTAACATACTTCCAGATCGTAGCTCGTCAAGTGTAAATTCAGATTTAGAAAATCTGTCTAACCATTCTTTTCTATCAACTAACTCTGGATTCGTTATACTAGCGAGTGATTTAATTGAAACTGGATAGGCTATACTATCTATACTTGTATAGGCTGGTATACCATTTACTATTGATAACGGTCCTGGACTACTATTCCAGTTAATTGTTGCCCAGGTGTTTTCAAAAGACAGGTCATAGGAATCGTATGTATTCTTTTGAAATTTTGGTATTTGTAAAGAAACTTTTTTATATTTTTTTGTATCTAAAGTAAAATGAGATCTGGGATGGGGCCTTACACGAATTTCCATATCAGTTATGGATCTAATTTCAGTTATTAGATTTTCAACCCAAATTGTATTTGATGGCAGTTTTGACCATAGTTTACTTTTTTCATTTTGACAGCATACAAGTATGTGATTTCCGTCTTTACGCCAATCTTTTAATGTTAAGTTAAATTTCTTCTGTCTGTTATCTTCAGTAGAGTATAACAACTGATCGGGAGATATACCATTAACTCCCAATCGCCAGGATGCACCTCTAATAATTGATCCAACTTCTAATACTATAACAGGTTTATTTTGATTTCTAAAAAAGTCATATACTTCTTTATTTTTAGACATGCGCCCTTGCCAGAGCATACTCCATATAACTGCAACGTCAGCATTGAAAGAATTCAAAACAACTCCGTGTCCTTGTTTAAGAGTTCCCTCAATTAATGCTTGAAAAACTGGTTTACTGTTTAGGGCACCGTAGTCTGTAAAAAAACTAAACGTCTTCTTCATCTATCTGTTTTTCAATAAGTGAGTAATCAATATTATCTTTTAAACCAGCTTTATGATGTGATATGTATGGTGCAAGAATACTTCTTGGAATAGGAGTTTTGTGAATGTTTCCCGGATTAAGATCCAGCATTTTTGCTCCTTTGTTTTCAAGAATGCTTACAGTTTTTCCGTAAACTTCTCCGTCATAAAATCTTCTTATATCTTGATGTTGATCTTTTATATACATGTCAGTATATACTTTTTTAAACTTTTGAAAAAGTTCATGTTTTTTATTTAAGATAAAGAATCCAGTTTCACAACTAAAAGACTTTCTTCCAGGATCTGTATCAGAGGGCCACTCATGAATTACACCATAGTGTGTACTCAAAACATTATCAGGAGTTATGAGTTCCAGTAATTGTGTTGGTATCTGTTTGTCTATTATGATGTCAGCATCCAACCATATAAGACGATCACAATCAATATTATTCATTGCATGAATAATACTAAATGCTTTTTTTGAAAAAGCACAGATTTTACTGTTTGACTTCCAGCGTTCTTGAAACCTTGTATATTCTTCTCCTAGGTCCCAATTAATGGAATTTACTTTTTTAAATTTAAAATCTACATTATCTTCATTGTATACATTCAAAAATATATCATGGCCAAACCTTGAGCTAAAACTTTTGATCATAGCCCTGCCGGAATGTTCATAATACTGTTTACTCATACTGGTTATTACTGAAAATTTCATTTTTTACTCCAGTATTCTTCTGAACGTTCTTTAATTAGGTCAGTAGTTTTACTCTTACCCAACTGTTTTCTATCTCCCTTTAGATGGTCCAAATACGCACCCCATTCAGTATTAATAAGTGGATGACCTTCACCTTTTATTAAACCAGCACTCCAGTTTAGTGTTTTAACCCTAATTACTTTTAAAACTTCATCAAATACAAAACTGTCATGCCACTCTGCCATTTTAAAAATGCCGTCTTCTGCATTATCGTAAACATACTTAAATCTTTTTAAAAATGCATGTGTGTCTTTACTGTTGAGATTTAAACTATAAAGGCCACATTCAGGCCATTTGTTTTCTCTACCCAAATAACAAATGTCATATTCTGCAGGTATTAACCTATCTAGATCAGCTTCTGTTATTGGAGTATGGCATATAGTATCAGCATCCATCCATAACAGTATGTCAGCATTAGTCATATTAGCACAATGAAAAATACTGTATACTTTGTTGCTGAATCTCACAGCGTCCCATTTAAATCCCTTGTGCCAGTCTTTTGGTCTCTTTTCAGGCCAGGGACAAACACCGTTTGCTTTGGGTTCATCCCGCCATTTATTTTTAAATTTGTTTAAGTCAGTTAATTCTGTTCCTGCATTTATAATATGAATATTTTTAGCATCGTGAGTTTTTGGAATACAATTTTCAGCATACACATATAATTTTACAGTAGTTGGCCAATTTTCAACAAAGCTATCAATCATTTTTTGAGCATACAAATCAAGACCTTCTTTGTTAAACGTTGTAACGATTGCGTATTTTGTCATAGATATTCCTTTATTATGTTCCAAGCTGTACCAGATTTTAGATCTTCAAAATTGTAATGTGACATTGAAACTGATTCTATCCAATTTTTTCTATCTGGCATTATGGGGTTTTCTATAGTTGACAGGTCAAAGTTTGCTATAGGATATGCCTGACTTCGTTGTGGCACCGGATCCGTTACAAAAACTGGAATACCTTGAATTGCACTCACAACGCCTGGGCTACTGTTATATGTTATAGTTGCCCAGGCACCTTTTAAATCATCCAGTATAGATGGATTTTTACTTATTATCACATTCTTCTTTTCTATTTTTAAATAATTTCTAGCAGACTTATCACCAGGGTGAGCTCTTACTACTATTTTTCTATTTGTATATTTACGTATAGTGTCTATAACGTCATTACACCATTGCATGACATCCAGTCCACCCATACTCCACCCGCCGTTGCGTTGTAAGCATATTAAAATATGATATCCATCTTTTCTAACAGGAACCAAATCTATGTTTAGATCATTTTTTATTTTTAACCATCTTGCTGGATCCACAGTATTAGTAAAATAATTACCAGTAGTGGGGAATATACCATCAAGACTGAATCGCAAATAGGTTTTTGAATTACCTGGATCAGCATACAAAAACAAATTACTGTCAATGGTTAAAACATGATTTCCTGTTTCGCGTTGTTTTTCTATAACAGTTTTTCTAAAATTTAAATGTGGTGTGCTACTACTGTTTTCATGCACCCAACCTTGTATTACGGCAAGTTTACTTTCTTCCCAAGTGGGTTTAAATACTTCAACACTTAGTCCTTCGTCAACACCTGCGTGGAAGTTTGATAATACTAATTGTTTTTCTGGGTTTTTGTTGTTTGCAGGAATGCCCGCATAATATACTCTAACTATACTCATATAATAATTTATACGCGGTGCCGTTTTTCATCTCATCTATGTGATATTGTCCATAAGCTAAACCGGAAACCCATTCATAAACTAAATCAATTTCTGGAGTGTAGGGATTTTCTATGTTTAATATAGATTTTTCAGATACTGGATCAGCTGCATTTGGTGCTAGTGTTATTGCTGGTACACCATTTATAATTGATTCAACTGCTGCTATACTGTTAAAAGTCACAGTGCAATGAGCATTTACAAAATAATTTTCTATAGGATCAGATATCCTGTCTTTTCTAGGATTCTTTTTTCTTATAATTATTTCTCTGTCAGTATATTTTTTAATTTCAGATACTGTGTCATTCACCCAATCATCAAGATTTATGTTGTAAAACTTACAGGGTTTTTCACTAGGCAATACTAACAGAATATGATTTCCAGGTTTTCTTTCTTTTAATGGTATTTTAAGACTTTCCCATCTATCACCAGGTCTTTTCATAAGTTCAGTATGCTGTAGATTATTCTTTACTATTCTGTGATACAGTTTATGTCCGAGTGGGTTTGACTTTGATGGGTAATTTCCAAAGTATCCAGTATCCATATAATAAAATGTATTTTGTTTTTCCCAGTATTCTTTTATTAGTTTGACTTTAGTCATACCGCGAATTAATATCGTGTCACCGTCTGTTATGTCTGAATAGTCGAAAAGCGGCAGGTTTGACCCTGCCGCGAACATGTTGATATAAGTGTCAGATAAATTTTTACTTATACATTTCATCTTGCATCATATCATATAGTTCATTTTTCCATTCTGTATGATAATCACAGAATCTATAGTTATTAAACCAGGGTCCGCCTTCAGTATAATGTATTGCTTTAGGCTCACCATCTTCGGGCTGTTTATACCATCCAACTAGCCAATTCCATTCATGGCTTATAGTGCCAATGTCTTCATCGTTTAGCCAACTGAACCTATGTAAATATGCCCCAGTCGTTTCAGGATTATTGACTAATTCTTTTGTCAATATTTTGTTTTTTGGATGAGCGCAATTTATAAGCATAACACTGCTCCAGTTTTTTCTAGGATAAACAGTTTGCACTTGTCCATCCATTTTTATACCCTCTTTGGGAGTATAATCATGTTTAGCACACATCACAGCGTATCTGTCATCTACTAACTTAAATAGTTCATCTGGTGACTCTTGGAATATAATGTCACAATCCATAAACAATGCCCATCCAGAATAGTTAGTTAATTCTGGGATTAGAAACCTAGTAAATGTAAATTCTGTAGCCGCAAGTTTGTCAACTTCTCTCCAGTAAAGACCGGATTTTCTAAGGCTCTGTTGTTTTAATGGAATAACCTCAACGTTTCTAGATCTGCGTTCTGCACTGTACTTTGATACCTGATATGCAATGTCTTCACGACTATCCCAACCAATAAAGATTTTGTTTGTCATTCACGTCTCTCAATATCATCTTCAATACATTTTTCACCATATTGAACTTCAAGTATATGGCAGGGTTCAGTATTAGGATTACTTGCTTGGTGCCATGTATTAACTGGAATAACATATCCGTTAGTTAATTCAGTTAACTGGGTATGAGTTACAACGCCGCCGCCTGCAACTTCTGTTTTTAGATTGCAGGAACCTTTTAGTACATACCAGTGTTCTGACCTAAAGAAATGTCGTTGATCACTTAAACTCTTCCCAGGTTCTATAACCAATTCTTTTACTTTATAACCAGGTTTGTCATCTAACACACGGTACCAACCCCACAGTCGTTTTGTTTTGGGATTTTTCCACTCTTCAAGAATCCAACTACTGGAATTCTTCTTGTCAGCACCACCAACACCAAATACAAAATCAACCCAGGGTGTATTTTTGTATATAAACTCTGGAATATTTTCTGGAGTTCTATCACCTCCATTTGCAAATATTATTTTGCTATTTGGGTATTGCTGCAAACATTTATATATTGCAAAGTTTGCACTGCCATCACTGTCATCAAAATCAATAACATCATCTACGACTGACAGTTCCTTAATTATGTTAGCACGTTCTGTCCAGGGCATAAAGGGGCGGCCCTTCTTGCGTGTAAGCCATGCATCACTGTTTACGCCTACAACTAGCTTCGTACCCAGTTTTTTTGCTTCCTTAAAATAAGCAATATGGCCACTATGTAGGGGATCAAAACCCCCAGTAACTAAAACTACTGAACCCATGTAGTCCTCCTTTTAAAATTATTATAGCATAAATTAATCATATATCAAGCTATTTTTTAAATAAATACTCTATAGAAAAAGAGTTATCATGAAACATCCAAGACTTACTAAAATATTCCTAGATGCAATTTGGCGTAATCGACCCCCAGGTTTTTATGTAGAAATAGGAGCATTTGATGGAAGAAAGAAAAACAGTACCATAATACTTGAGCAAGCCGGATGGGATGGTGCTTGTTTTGAACCAACTCCCAGTTCTTTTGAACAACTTAGACAAAATAGAAAATGTCGTTGTGAAAACGTTGCTATATGGAAAGATACTGGATTTACTGAATTTGCCGTATATCAAAATGATCCTGCATGGAATGGCATTACAGAAACTCTTGATCAATATCATATTGAAAGAATAAATCAAGCAATTAAAATAACTGTACCAACTAAGTCTTGGAATGATCTCAAACTTCCTAAAAAAATTGATTACTTACAAATCGATGTAGAAGGTGCAGAGCTTGCAATAATGGATTGCATAGACTGGAAAACCCAACAAATTACATACATTTGTATGGAAGATAACGGATCAAAATCCGGAGATCAAACATATTACAATTATATGGAAAAGTTGGGTTATCAGTGTATAGTGCAACAACATGTTGACTTTTTATGGTTTAAAGCGTAGCGTCTTCCATACCAGCAACACGTAGTTTAACTATGTTTGTTATTTGCCATTGTTTTTGATCTAGAGACTTTAATATGCCTAACCACTTGTTTCTAAGCAGAGCAAATTCGTTAATTATTTTTTCGTAATCAACAATATCAGTTTCTCCATCTGCAAATTTTTCAGCATCTCTACTAGATAGAGCTCTATTGTAATTTTCTAAATACTTTCTGAAAAATGAACTGCGTAATCTACGCAGTTCAATGTTTAAGTATTCAAGTATAGCTTCAATTTCCTGTAATTGGTTAAACCTATGTTCGACTATACCAGGAAGTTCTGCCGCTGCTTTTTCTAAATTACCTTTTAATTTTACTTCAAATTTAGCAGATAGAAGTTCATTTTCAAAGTATGAGATAGCGTCAGGTATTTTTGATATGTCTCTAGAAATTTCACTATACCATCCCATGGTTATTCCCACTCTTTTTCGTCGTCATCAATATCTAAATAATATATGATAGCATTGTCTAGTTCGTTATCTGCACCCATTGACTCTTTTAAAACTAGGTCGTCTATACCGTAGTCAGCTAAGAGGTCAACATATTTTTCTGCAACAACATCTAGATTCTTTTTGTCAATATACTCTCTAAAAAGAGACCATATTTCAACTATCTGTTCTTCCTTCATCGTCAGGCTCCTGGTTATCAACTGCTTCTTCGTCAGTTTCAGAACTATTTATAGAAAACTTTGGATTTTCAGATACGTCATTCATTATAACCTTAAGTTTTTCGCCAGTCCAAGCCTTGCGATATTCCAGCATTACTTCACCATTGGGTCTAGTATATTGAAGTCTATTACCAGACTTTACAAGCAACTCTTGTTTTTCAAAAAGGTCAATCAATCCACTAAACGGGTCCATACCTGTTTCATAAGGAATTTTAACCTCAACGTCTTCAAAAGGTTTTGCGTAGCGAGTTTTCATAACTTTACATTTTGCACGTATACCGTTAACTTCGCTAGTCTTGTTACCGTCTTCGTCTTCTTTTAGCTTTAGTTTCTTCATAGCAACTACGATGCTACTTGCATAGACGAAACCACTACCGCCGCTAATCTTGTCATCTGGGTCAAACATGTCCTGACTAGCATAAGTATGGTTTGTAGTAACTAGACCAACGTTATAGCTACCAAACATGTTAACACAGTTAGTAACAAGTGCTTTTAGTGCTTTTGCTTTACGACCCATGTCGCCTTTCATGTCACCTGAATCAAACTGATTAACTTCAGTTGGAGTCATTAACATACCAAGACTGTCAACAACAAACAGTACTTTGGGTCTATCGTCTACAGAAAGATCCTTGTAATCCTTCATAAAAGTAGATATTGTTTTAGCAACGTCATCAATCATTGCCATGTTTAGTTTTAGCAGTTTGCTTTCATCAGTGTCAACACCAAGTGCATGTAGCCATGATTCATCAAGTGCGTTTTCACTATCGATAAGAATAACATAGATACCTTGCTCTTGAGCATGTTTAACTATATTACCTGAACAGATGTAACTTTTTCCAGATCCAGATTCACCTGCAAAAACGCTTACCTTACCCAATGGGATTCCTTTGTAAAAATCACCACTTATAAGATAATTTAGTGCATAATTTCCTGTGCTGACCCAATCTGTAGGATCATGAAAACCTGCACTCATACCAGGAATGCTTTTTGTTATCCCATTCCTAAATTTAGTCGGATCAAATGTTTTACTAGCCATACCTTACTCCATAAATGATGTTGGGGCATGATGCCCCAACAGTTATTTTAGCTATTAATTATTACTTGTTTGAACGAGCACGAATCATTGCAAGAATGTCTTGTGCTCCGCCGCCAGCTGCTGGCTTAGGCGCTTCCTGTTTTGTCTGAGCCGGAGCAGGCTCTGACTTAAAAGGAATATCGTCATCATCCGTTGTGTTGTCAACAGTTACACGGCTGCTCATTGAACTAGCTGCGGCTGCACTGTTAGCTTTTGCAACTGGATCACCAGTTTGTGCTGACATGCCTGCAGGCTTGTAGTACTGACTCCAACGCTCTGCATCATATGCTTCACCGTCAACACTAGCTTCAAACATTTCTTTAATAACTTTAACTTCAGTTTCAGTAGGCTTCTTTGGAATGAAGTCATTAAGGTTAAACAAACCATACTTGTTTACAGCAGCCATTTCAGCATCGCTCAACGGACGTTCACGACGTGCCCAGTTGCTTGTGCTATAGTCTGCGTATCCACCCTTGCTTGTCTTGATAAGTCTAAAGTCAAGACCGCTAGTGTAATCAGTTGGGGATTCTTCCAGATCAGGATCAAGTAGTGCAGCTTTGATAAGCTGATAAACTTGTGGACCAATTATAAATCTACGAATAGGATTTTCTGGAGTTGTTTCTTCTTTAAGATCAGAAGATACAACTAAACCTTGAGCAATGTAGCTCTTCTTCTTCCAATATTTTTTACCCATATCTTCAAGAGTTGGGTCTTTAAACCATCCACGTACTTCTGAAAGTATCGGACATACTTCACCTTTTCCATACATTTCCATGCAGGGTACTTGTACTTGAACAGGACGGCTGTCTGCTTCACCTTTAATTCCAGCAAACGGAAGTTTAATCATAGCACGTTCGACCCAGAAGAAAGTATTCTGGTCGTTACCATCTGGTAAAAATCTAATTGTGCTGGATTGTCCTTCTTTCATGTTCCAGAATGGAAATATTCCATTATCGCCACCGCCTGATGTATTTCCGGAACCGCGAGTCTCTTGCTCTTTTAATTTTGCTCGAATTTCTGCTAATGATGCCATAGTAATTTGCCTCCTTAATGCCTATTATTACTCTTTACTAAGTGCCTAAATTTGTGTAGCACAGTTCATATACTACACAAATTATTTATCTTTGTCAACAAAATTATTGGTTTTTGTGAACCAACTATTATATGCCTGCTAGTCTTTTAATATGTTCTAGATATGACTGTTGTTGTGTGTGCTTCTCATAAACGCTGTGCAAGCGATTGATGAATTCAGTAGCCATAGGAACATACTTGTCACCGTAGTCTTTTTCCACCATTGTAAGAACAGATGTTTCTCCCTTGGGGAATTGACCAGTTGTCTTGTCATAGAATGACAAGATGAAGTCCGATAATGATGGCTTGGGTTTTTCAATAGGTTTCTGCATTGCACCCATTGGATCGTCATCACATGGACATTCGTCTACGTCGTCTTCTATGTCTGATTCTTCAAACTGGTCTTGATTTAAATATTTGTGTCTTAGAACTTTTAGGGTATGTGTATCGCGGCCATCAATATAAGAATCTAAATGCTTTAAATGATATTCTGCATCTTCATCGCCTTGTTGTGCAGCTACAGCTAATGCTTGTCCCAATGGTGAGTTTTTAGCACTAATTGAGTCTAGTGCCATGTTGCCGCCCATTCCGGCCAATCCAACCAATGCCAATACTTTTAGTTTGTCTTTAATGCCTTCATCAACTGGGTTGTCTGCAAACTGACCCATTAGTCTGTCAAACGCAGCTTCTAGTTCAATTTCTTCTTTTGGAACACAATTGGGGACTTCTCTTCCGTTCTTCTTTTTCATGCCTATTTGTTTATAATTCTTCCAGCATGGGTCATTATCTTCAGCAATTTCATTAAACAACTCATCAGGGCCTAGTACTTCTGCTTTTGTTTTTTCACTTACTATTCTATAGATATAAGGAAATACATCTTTTAGTTCTTCATTAAACTGTTTTATAGTTAACTGATCTATCCAGTTTTCTGCCACTTCTTCTGGAACTTCGATTAAATCATTTTTTTCAAAACTTTCAAAAGCTTCACGATAATGAGTTTCACGTTGCAACTTTTCAACAGTTTTTCTTAAATCAACTATTCTTTCATTTACTGCGTCAACATAGCCGGAAAGGCTTTCTGCCATTACTCCGCCACGACCCATGTATCTTTTAAACTTTCCAAGTTTGCCAAGTTCTTCACTGAGACTTATAATATGCATACCGAAATCATCATATTGATTCCCGCCTTCACTTACATGTCTAGCCATAGCTTTTGCACCATTAAGGTGCTTGTATGGATACTTGTAACGCTCACCTGATGTACTTTCAATATAGATACTTTCTATATTTTGTGTTCTACTATTAGAGGTTTCAAGATTTACTGGTTTAGAATGTTTTATAACCAACCTAGCTTCACCGATGTTCAAGTAGCTTCTGTGACTGGTTCCATAAAATTTGCTTTCGGCCATGGCAGTTCCTTTAAATTTTTCGTTTGATATAACTTTGTAATCTCTTTTAGAAAGATTTGACTTATTAATGTCTCTTACGTTAAATGTGAGCCTATTAATACTTGCAATCTTGCGTATCTTTCTTAAAAAGGTATACCAACCCTGTTTTATACTCTCTGGTTGGTTACTTACTAGATCTTTATTAAAAATAACAGTTATTGCAGTATCGTCTATACTAATACTAATTTTGCCTAGTTTTACGCCATTACCGCTATAGGTAAAATCGAAGAACCTGGCGTAATCAGGTTCTGTAACTACATTAGCTGTTTCATCACCAAGTTTTAAATCAGTAAAACGTGTACTGATTAAATCGTACAATTCCTTGGCAATGCTGTTTAATTTTGAGTCATTTTCCATAATATTATTTATCAAAAATAGCTTGTAACGAATATAGGCATTGGTGGTTCATAATCTTCTTCTGCCTGTATTTGGTTAAAAGTCTTGTATACGTTTGGATCCCAGTCTTTCATAACTGATATTACACGCAGGGAAAGTATAATGGCACTTACCAAGTCGTCATTTGATCCAGGCTTTGCTTTAAAACTACTACCAGTTGCAATAAAGTTTTTTAATTCACTAATCAATGGTTTACTGTTAATAGTTAGATGATTGTTTTCAATCATAGTTTTTAGTCTAGCACAGGCTGTTATTTTACTACTGTGTGTAGTATTGAATCCCTTACGGAACTTTCTAACATGACCCTTTCTTATAGGTTCACTTATAAACAAACCGGGAATGTTTTCTTCACCAAAGTCGTTTATTACTAGCAATGCAGCTTCACCAATATTGTTGTTTTCAACACTCCAGTAAACATTACTACCACCAGTCTTACATATATCAGCTATGTATTGGCATATATCTTTAAGAATTCTAACCTGTCCTGGTATTGCTGTTATGTTGTGTTGCCATTCAGCAACTTGGATATATGTTGGTATTTCAATTACCTGAATAGCAGCGTTGTCACCACCAGTACCCATACTAGGGTCTAGAGCAACAACATAGTTGTATTCTGGTGAAGGTTTTTTGTACCAGCGTGTTTGTCCCATATTCATAATAGGAGTTATGCCAGTCATTTCAGCTAACTTTAAGCTGTTAATGAGTGTTTCGTCATAAACAAGGAATTCACAGCCGTATTCACGACGGAATCTTTCTTCACCAATTCTTCCAATTTCAACACGCATCCATTCGTCATCGCGGTCTGGATGTTCATTCCAATGTGAAATATAGCCAAAGAATCCATTTGATCCAACATCTTGTTCGTTACCATATTCATCAAACTTCTGTTGTGACTGTTTCCATATAGTTGCAAATGTATCTTCGTCACTGTTGGGGGTTGATGTAATGATAGCTTTACCACCAGTTGCTAGTGTAGGTGATATACTAGTCCAAAATTCTTCTGCAATGTTTGGCGGAACGAATGCAAATTCGTCACAGTATAGGAGTGATATAGACATACCACGTCCAGTATTCCCAGTAGTGGTTTGACTTACTATACGACTACCATTTTCAAATTCGATAGTTCCTTTGTTATAGTTAACGACTCCTGCTCGTATATGGTTTGGGCAAAGTTCGTATGCATAACGAATACGTTGCATGATTTCCTGAGCACCTGTATACTTGTGCGCAGCTACTAGAATAGTTTGATCTGGATTAAACATTGCATACCATAACAGGTACCCAGCAGCACAAGTAGTCTTACCACTCTGTCTGGGAAGCATGTTTATATTAAAACGGTGGTCATTATAACTCTTTAGAAGTTTTACTTGATATTCATATGGCTCAAAAAGTATTTTACCCTTTACTGGATGCTGAATATAGAAGTAATTTTTCATAAAGTATAGATACCCGTCATTAGGGTCCGTACACAGTAGAAGTTCTTCTATGTGTTCAGTTGTAAAAGTTTCTTTCTGATTGGCCTTTTTAATAAGTACGCCGTCTAAAGACTTTGTCATGTTACTTCTCTATACTAACTCTACTCATTAAATCTTTTAATTCAGTATAACGTTTTACTGCCTTGACAGCATCATAATATTGAACTGGGAATTCAGATTTTCTTGGTTCGTATTGCTTTGCCATCTCTTTTTGTTTTTCAATAGCAGCGTCGATGTCATCTGGAATACCTGATACCATATCTGGTTGACTGTATCCCTGTGACATTAGGCGTTGAGCAATTGGGTTATCTTTGAGTTGTTTTTTAAATGCTTCAGGATAATGAATACCATATGGCATATCATAGGTAAAGACGAAGTATTTTTCATCTCCGTCTTTACTCATTTTCATAAGATAGTTTTGTGTTTTAGGTGCTGAAGGTTGGTTTACCAAACCCTCATTTTTCACTTCTTTTTTTTTATCAGCGACAGCCTTTTTCATTGGCTCTTTTTTGTTGCCGTCTTTGTCCATGTCGAGGAAGTCTGGCTTTGCAGCTTCTTTAACTTTCTTCTTGTCAGCAATTGCCTTTTTCATTGGCTCTTTTTTGTTGCCGTCTTTGTCCATGTCGAGGAAGTCTGGCTTTGCTTTCTTTTCACTTAGTGCAACCAAAAGTCTCTGTTTGATACTTTCAACAGCCATTGGGTTGTCGCCCTTTGCAGCAGGCTTGAACATTTGCTTTTCGCGGTTTAGGCCACCACTTAGATCCTTGATCATAGTGTTGTGGTCTGAATGTTTTTCTTCTGGCTCATTTGCCCAGTCTTTTATTTCGTGTGATATTGATGGATCCTTGACACGAATGTCTGCTGGATTTTTTGACTTATGAATGTCATCACCTGAACCGGTTACTGCATCAACGCCGGAATATTCTTCTTCTGGAGCATTTGCAATTGCTGGTGGGGCGGGTGGTCCTTCCATACCACCAAGTGCAGCTTTAAATTTTTGCATGTCTGCACCCATGTTGCTTTGTACTGGTGCAGGTGCAGATGTTGCAACGCCCTTGAGTCTGTCAAGCATTGCTCCAACTTCATCAGCAGTGTCAGCATTAAATGAGATATTCATTGAAGCTTCGTTTAGTTGCTTCTTTGGTTTTTCTATATTATCAATATGTTGTAGTAATTTTTTAAAATCCATTTTTTTCTCCTATGACCTATTAGTCTTTTGCACCAACATTTTGGATTTTTTCTCGTTCTTTTTTAGCTACTTCTAATTCTTTAAGTAGATCCATTACACGATTATTTCCAACTAAATGTTGTGCGGACTCTCCACCTAGGTCATCAGATCCTATTAATGGAGTGTACTTTTCAGTGTTATGCTGTTCATTTCCCAGACTGTTTAATGGGTCATTTGCAGTTCTAACTCTTACGTGGGTTTGTTTTACATCGCAGCTCTTGCTTATTATTTCTTCCAAAACTTGTGTAGTAGTTGGGTAACGAAGTGATACTTCATAATGTGTTACTTCTACGTTAGTTAGTTGTGGAAACTCAAGAGGTGATTCTTGTATTGGTGTTTTCTTTCCATTACTCATTTCAACAACAGTAAACTTTTCCAGTACCATTTTGATACGGTCTTTCATCTTGCTTGAATCTGGACCAGCGACTGCTATCTTAAACTCGTAAACTTTTTTATTTTTTTCTAGATACTCAAAAAAAGTTGCCATAATAATTCCTTATGTTTTTATTATTTATCCTTATCACCCTTTTTGAGTTTCTCTAATAAGCTATTTCGGTCAGTCACAACGAATCCTTCACCATTTGTAAAGTCTTCTTTGTTATTGGATGCTTCTTTGTCAAGTTTTTCTTTGCGTATTTGAAGGTCTACCATTTTTAGCTTCTTATCAAGTTTAGCTATTTTAGCATCCATACCGGTTCTCAAAAAGTTATTTGCAACTTCAAATATTCTTCCACTATAGCGTCCTTCGACATTCATACCTAAATCCATAAGGTCATCAAATGCCTGCATTGCCTTTTCAGCAACTTCATTTAGTTCCTGATCAGCCATGTGTCCTAGACCATCTACAGCTGGTAATGCTGCTGCTATTTTGTCAAATTCAGCTAAATCACGCAAATTATATGCAGGTGGTTTTACTTCTTGCACTGGTTCTTTAGAAACCAGTTCTTCATTTTCTGGAAGATTTAATAATTTTTCTAATTTTTTTGTCATAGTGTTATACCATTATATACATATATTTATCTACGTTTTTTACTTCCACTATGAAATAAATCAGATTCGTTTACAACTCTAAAACGTATTCCCTTGCTTTTGCACCAGGCCTCTGCGGCTGCCCATTTTGCCATATTAAGAACATATTGCACTTTGTTGTATTGGTTTTTTCCAGTTTTTTCAAAAAAAGTTTGCTTTTCTGGTTTTATTTCCAATAGTTCACTATGTTGTTTTCCGTTTGCATCTATATATACTATAAAAAAATCTGGAACATAAACTGTATTATAACCAGTAAAAGGATTCCTATAAGGTATTTTTATACTTTCGCTTGCCCATTTTAATATTGCAGGGTTTGTATCAAAAGTTCTCATAACAGCAAGTTCCCAACTACTACGATAAGTAGGAGTACCATTTCCTATGTACTTTTCTGGATTTTTTAAAGTATACTTACCTTTAGCAAAAACTGGCATTATAGACGAATGTTCCTTATACTATCTGGAGTTTTCTTTTCAGTATTTCTGTATCCTATTGAACTAACTCTTGATCTATTAGAATTTAATATCCTAGCAATTACTGAACTAAGTTGTCTGTTTTCTAAACCTTTTAATGTGTCTAAAAGAGTGAACACATTTACATTATCAATTTTTGCTTGTTCTAATAATATTGCTGCAACACTTGCAGCAGCTACTTCATCAAATCCACGTTTTTTAAAAAAACCAACTACAGCATCTACTTGGTTACTTGGGTAACTTATACTTTCAGTAAAATACTTATTAAAAAACTGTTTTGTTTCATTAGCACTATCTGGGTATGTTATTGTCTGAGAAAGTTCTGCCATTTTAATTTCCGAATCTTGGGGTAGCTACTGTTACGCTATTTGTGTCATTGGGTCTTGGAAAAACAACGTCACTCAATGCACCAGGTTGTGGTTGTGGATTTAGTAACCCTATTAAATCATTTTCCAAACTTGTTAAAGATAGATCTTTAACGTTTTGATAAACATTTATACTGTTCATTATACCGCCCAAATAATTTCCATTTTTTAAGTCAGTTATAGCATTATTGAGATTGGACAAGACGCCGTCTGTTCCAAAAATGTTAGGACCATTAGTGTCTGCACCTGCAATTGGGCTGGGCATCTTATCATAGTGAGTTGTTGCAAAACCGGATGGCGCTATATCAGCTCTAGTTTTGCCTCTATTGTAAAACACTGCCTCATATCTTATAGTCATGGAATTTACTGAAAAATCACTTGATTCCTGGTTTAATTTATCGTGTTGGAATCTTTCAATAATTGGATTAACTAGAGTAAAACTTGTAAATGTTGGTTTTACATTTTGTGGATGTAATTGGAATACCTGTATGCTTGTAAAGAAATTTTGTGGTTTACCACCACGATCTAAACCATATCGATACCTAACACTTTCTGGTCTACCATACATGGAATTTAAACTACCAACTTTTTCATAAGCTGGGCTAGTTGGTGCTGGTGTACCATCTGCATATCTATTAGTATAATTACTATCAGTATAGTAATACCTAAAATAACTTTCCCACAAGAAGCTAGTTATACCAGCGTTATCATCATGGAATTCAAGATTTATTGGTTGATATTCAACACCAGTTTGTACTATTTTTTTTCTGTTATATTGATTTAGTGTCTCAGTTTTTACGTTAAAACTGGGCAAGTCTACACTTTTTACTAATAGATTTATTTCGTTTCTATCAAAAACATTTTGTAAATTTAATAATGATCTTACATTTGGATTTATATTAAAAACTACGTGATATAGATATTTAAACTTTGGTGCAAGACGCATATTGTTGTCAATATACAACCTTGCAGCATGTTGATAGTCGCCTAAATTACCCTTGGGACTGTTAAGCGCACTAATAAAGTTATCAAAAAAACCATTAAATTGTGCCATACAGTATTTATCAATTAAAATAATGTATGTATAAAATAAAAGTGAGGTATAGATTTACTATACCCCACTTTACGGGCAATCTCTTTATTTTAATTAAACACCAACACCTGTAACAAGAGTATTTACAGTTCTGCCAACGTCTGTGCCAAGTCCAGTATTTTCTGGAGTTTGGATTGCGTTGTCATAATGAATAGTTAGTGTAACTGTTACTGCGTCACTTGTTGCATAGTTTAGAGTGTTATAGTTAGCAGCACTTACATAGCAACCGTAAAGTTCCCAAGTTTCAAGAACTGTTGGAGTAAACGCACCGTTACCACCGTCTAGAATTTCGATACGAGTTAAGAACTTGTAGTCTCTACCAGATGCAGCACTTGCTTGCTCCATGAAGTCGAATTGCTTTTGCAACTGTGTACCAACCAACTTTTGAACGTTGTTATTGACATCTTCACGTAGGTTAAGAGTAATTGGTTCCCAAGTATGCTTACCAGCCAAATTAACTTTTGAGTTGTAAACATGTAATTCCATGTTTTCAAAACTTACGTTTGGTCTAGTAACGTCTATAACTTGCTTTGTTAGTTCAGTAGTAGGGGTTCCAACACCAAAGTTTTCCAGTGTAACACGGAAGCGGTATTGAAGTTTTGGCATTAGCAAACCTTGACTGCTTGCGCTGTCGTTTGTTGCTAATGGCACTGTTATTTTGCTAAGTGATGAGATTGCCATCTTGAATATAACTCCTTATATAGAGTATTTATCTTCTTTTTCTTCTTTTTTAAGATGCTCATTAAAAAAGCCGCTTAACGCGGCTTTTTCTTTGTTTTTATAGTCCAGCTATTTCGCCAGTGTTCTTGAGACGCAATGGAATGTAAATAAATTCAATTGCTTTAACTGGTTCAATTGCTATATCGACCCAAAGTTCATTTCTGTCGATTCTAGCTGGAGTGTTGTTTGTTTCGTCACATACGACCAAGTAGTCGTATATTGCACGTAGACCAACAAGTTCTATCATCAAACTTTCAACTTGCTGTTTGATTTCATCACGAGTGATCTTGTCATTTGGTTCAAATATGAACGGCTTTGCCAAGTTCTTAAGTTGGCTACGTAGATATACAACCAAACGTGCAACGTTTACTCTGTCAAGTGCGCTAGCATTTCTTGCACGAGTCTTCTGACCATAAACAACTAGTCCAGCACCATTTAGGAATGTTATTGGGTTTATGTTGTTTATGTAAAGGGTATTTCTTTGACCCTCGTTAAGTGCAATACTTACAAACTCACCTTCACCGTTTATGTAACCAGTTGCAGTAGCATTTGTTACACCACCACGACGTGTACCTGCAGGTGCAAACCATGGATAACCAACTTGGTCATTAAGAGCGATAGTTCTTAGTGCCATGTGGCTTGCGGGAACTACAATGTTTCTTCCAGCATTGTCGCTAGTGAATCCAGCTGGGTAGTATACACCCAAGTATTCATCACGGCTAACAATTCCCTGATCGTTGTCTTCTACAACACGGTTAACGTTGGTTGCCCAATCGTTAAGTGCTGTGGTAGTTGGTTGTAGACGCATTGGGCTATCACCAACAACAAACGCAGTCAATCCGCGGTCGTAGTTTAGGCTGATCATTTCACCGATAAGTTCTGGATATCCTGGGCAAGCAATCAAGTTAAAGATTCTTGATTCGTCGTCACGTATATCCTGGTTGCTGTTCACCAATGACTGTATGCTTTGTACAACTACTTTTCTTTGAGCAATTCTACCAAAGCTACCAGATCCGTCAACGTTGTTTGCGCTTTCAGTAACCCAGCGATGTGGATAGTAGTTTGCAGTGAACTCGTTGTTGAATCGTGCGTTTCTTCCACCCAAGTTAACATATGATCTTGCAAAACGCTTTACGTTGAATCCGCTACGACGTAGGTTCCATAGTAGCATACCCTTTGGATACAATGCTGGATCTGGAGCATCTGGGTCTAGGAAGTTACTAGTTAGCAATTCAGCTATTGAACCAGCTGGAGCAGTTGTAGCAGTTCCACCAGTTAATCCAGCTCTTGCGTCAGCAAATAGAACACCGTTTTCAGTAGTTTGGTCTGTTTTGTCAACAAGTACCCACTTGCTAGTGCTACCATTGTAACGATATATTACTGGATAGTTTTCCAAGTCACTGCTGTCAATCCACAAGTCACCATCAACAAGTGCGCTACCGTCAGTTTGTGTAGTTGGTTCGCTAGCTGATACCATTGGACCAGTTGCGTTTGTATTTTGATAGTCAGTGTTGAAGTTTTGATATCCAACCCAAGTTATACCGTTGTGTATTAGTATGTCAACTTCGTCAGTTATGCTGCTGTACCATAGTTTTCCGTTTTCAGGAATTTCAGTAGGAGCAGTGTCTTTTGCTGTGTAGTTTAGAACTTTCCACAGTGTAGCAACATAATCTTTGCTTATTGCAAGTGGGTCAGCACCTGGAGCAAGATATAGGTTAGTAGTTGATGCGTTGTTTGTTTCACTAAATGGTGTGAACAAGTTATCAAGAGGATGGTTTGCACCGTCTGACAATCTTATATCACCGCCAGTTGCGTGTGTAATAACTAGTCTATTTTGACTGTCTACTTCTGCAGAAACGTTATCAATGTTAGCAGCGTTTATAGCAGTTGCAATGAGATTTGCATCTGATGCAGCGTTTGTTGCTGTAAATGATACTGTTACTGTGTTTGATAGTTCAGCTGAACCAGGTTGTGTTGCTCTTATCAATATTTGATAAGGACCAGCTGGAATACCAGTTACTTTAGAACTACGTATAACTGTTGGACCAGTGCTATTTCTTCTAAACAACTTAAATGTTGCAATCTTAGTACTGTCTGAGTCTTCAGCAATGTTTGCTTGGACATATACAGCACCTTCAGGAATATTCAATCCGCCGCCAGTGTTGTCAAGTGCGTAGATTGCGTCTTGATTTGTATTGTAAACTGGTGCTGGAACTTCATCCCATGCTTGGGTGTTTGAATTCCATCTCTTAACCTTCCAGTTTGCTCCCTGATTTGGAACTGTTGTTTTGATCCAAACTGAACCAGTTGGTCTTGGATTTGTTTCAGTTACCTTGTATTCTGGAATTTGTGTATGTGGTTGAATACTTAGTCTTGGAGCATAGTAAGTTGCAGCAGTCAAACCAAGTGCTGTTAGGATAGTTGAGTCGCCTTGTACTTTGAAGAAATCATAAACTGATCCGTCGTTAAACAATGCTATACGGTTGTTTATAGCTGCTGCACTAAAACCAGTATTTGCACTAGCCATTGCAGTGTTTATGTCAGTTATCAAAGATGCCAATGATGTTCCAGTAGCAACTACGTCAACTACAACACTGTCCCCTGGACCAGTTACAAAAGTGAGAGTATCGCCCAATACGATTGTTGGTGATGAAACTGAACCTGATACTGCTGGATGACTTGATTTCCAGTCTGCGCTTCCAACTTCTACCCAAGTATTAGTGTAATTCTTGTACCATAGTCTGTTTACGTTAGTAACTGCAACAAGAGCATAGGATCCTGGTTTACCGAGTGATGAAATTGGTGTGTAATCTGCACCAGCAAAGTTAACAACTTTTGCTGTATCAGTAACTAGTATAGGTGCTACGTTTGTAAACTTCTGTCCACCAGCAAGAGCTGATGCTGAACTCCATTCAAACACACCAAACAAGCTATTAACAGTATCAAACCAGTAAGCACCTGGCAATGGGTTACCAGTTGGTGCAGTTGCACTTGGGTTCAATGAAGCCAAGTCAATGTTTGCTCTTACAACGTATGCTCTGTTAGACACTCCAAGGAATGAGTAAGCTGCTTGTAGACCATATTCGTTTTGTTCACCGCCATGAATAGGGTTGTTGTTTGAGTCTGTATAAAATAGTGGGTCTCCAAACGTTTCAGCAAGTTCACGCTGTGATGAGACAACGTAAACCTTTCCTGCGTTTGAAGCAAGGGTACCAGGTGCTATACCTGTTTTTGCTGGGTTTTGTTTGTTTTCTTTTGTCGCAACAAAGATGAGAGGTGTAGTTCCTGGTTCAGCAGGGGTATAAAAACTTTCGTCAATAACGCTGACCTGTACACCTGGTGATACTAATGCCATTGTGTATTCTCCTCATGGATATATCGTTCTTAGTATTTAGTATATATCCGTAGAAATACGCTTGAATGACACTAAAAATCAGCGTTATTTTTTATAATTTTTTATAATGTATTCAAGAAGACTTGAAGTATTGAACTCAAGTTCTTCAAGAGTACCATTGTTGTCAATGGTAAAATCTGCCATCCATTGTTCAAGACTCATACTTGTTTTGGGTTCCGGTGGTAAATGATCGCTTCTATCAACCCATATAGCATAATCAAATACGCCAGTGTTTTTCATAGCATGAAATTCTTTCTTATTGCGTAATCCGCAATAGATGTCATGTGCAGAGAAAATTTCTCGACCCAGGCGAGCAGCATCTGGTACGTTATACGCACAGATGGCTTCATACCATTCTTGTCTATGATTATGACGATCATTATAACATTCTTCTTCATTAGAATAGTTATATTGATTCTTTAATTGATCATAAATGAAAAGTTTACTACAAAACTGGCTGCTGGATTCAAAACTAAATCCGTATTTTTCTTTTAGTATTTCGCATACAGTGTCTTTGCCATGTCTACCATGGCCTATGATTAATAATTTAGGAAGTTTGCTGTTCATGAACAATTTATAATACAAATTGTTATATTTGTCAACCTATTATAAATCCGTATCCGGTTCCGCCAGCCACGGCTAAGTCTAGTTCATTGTCTAGCTTTTCCATTTCTGCTTGAGCTTCCGCTTTAAGGCTCTGGCCATTAAGTGAAGTACCGCCTTGCGGGCCAGCAATAGTAGCAAACTTTTCACGTGCTTCTCCTAGCATATATTTACATGACGCCAATGTATAATCTTTAATCCACTGCTTTGCCAAGTAATCGTTTAATAATTGAAAATCTGGTCTATAATTGTAGCAAAATACCAGAACTTCTTCTTCTGCTCGTGGTCGCTGCAATATTGTAAGTTTTCGTGTAGCAGGGTTCCATTTAAATTCAATAAAACTACCGAACATTCTTGCAACAAGTTCTTGATATTGGCTGAACAATTCGTAAGTTAACAACCCACCAGTTTTTGTTCCAGCTAACAAATAGGTATTTGTATAAGCCAAGTTAAATGGTTCAAACAATGTTCCACCGTCTCCGCCACCGCTTCTACTTCCCACGCTTCTTCTAAAAAGCTGCCTTACCTGTATTACTTCTTGCGGAAGTATATATTCATTCGTATCTATTTCCAGTGGCAGAATTAGGTAACTTTCTTCTACGCTGTTTTGACTGCGTTGACGATATTTTGTTAGTGACTTTTCAAGTGCTGTTTCATAATGTATAGGGTCTAGTTCAACATCAACCATGCCGCCGCCCAGCATGGCATATACATAATCAAATATTTTTTGTTTTTCAGTTTTTAAATCAGACATGTCAGTCTCCCATTAATACTATTTATAATAAATATAGTATGCCGAGATTATCTTTATATAGACCAGAAAAATCAAACGATTACTATTTTTTAGATAGGATCATACTTGAAGAATTCACCGTTGGTGGAACTGATGTATTAGTACACAAATACATCGGACCAGTAAATCCCGATGTTGAAAACTCAACTGCTGATCAACCACATTATGATGTAATTAAAGAAACAAACATACAGGATCTTCTTTTTGTAGAAAATCGTGATAGAAAATATGACCAGGATGTTTATTCTATAAGAGGAATTTACACAGTACAGGACCAGGATTTTGACCTAAGTCAGTTTGGATTGTTCTTGCAAAACGATACACTGTTTTTAACTGTACATATAAATGCCAGTGTAAAAACTATAGGAAGAAAATTAATTGCAGGTGATGTCGTTGAGTTACCACATTTAAAAGATGAGTATGCACTAAACGATTATAACATGGCATTGAAAAGATTCTATGTTATTGATGAAGTGAGTCGTGCTGCTGAAGGATTCAGTCAAACTTGGTATCCACACCTTTATAGATTAAGACTAAAACAACTAGTGGCGAGCCAGGAATACCAGGACATTCTCAATCGCCCTGCAGATGAAGATAGTGATTTAACATTGGGTGATATATTGTCAAACTGCTCAAAAACCATTGCTATTAACGACGCTGTTATAGCACAGGCCGAATCAGACGCACTAAAATCAGGATATGACATAGGTCATTATTATACATTAACCACAAATCCAGATGGATCTGTAAACCTAACAACTGTAGATACAACACAAATAACTGCTGATGGAGGAGCTCTTTCTGGTGTGACTATGAATCTTACAGATCATCCACCAAGAGAAGGATATGACGGATATTTGCTTGGAACAGCTGATGCACCAAACGGAGCACCGTTGGGTATTGGTATTAACTTTCCTACTAATAGACGTTTGGGTGATTACTTTTTAAGAACAGATTTTATGCCACATAGAATGTTTATGTTTGATGGTTTAAAATGGATAAGAGTCAAAGACGATGTTAGAATGACAATGACTCCAAGTCCAGCAAGATTGACACAAAAAGGAACATTCATAAACAACACAGCTACAAATATTATTGGTGGTGAAGTTGTTGAAGAAAGACAGAGCCTAAGCAAGGCATTGAGACCAAGGGCGGATAACTAATGCTTCATTTTTACGACGGGCAGATTAGAAGATACCTTACGCAAATGATGCGTATGTTAAGTAATTTTAGTTACAAAGATGGAACTGGAACTTTGCATAGAATTCCAGTAGTTTATGGTGACATGTCAAGGCAAGCTGCCAATATACTAAAAGACAACAGCGAAAACGTGTTGTTGTGTGCTCCAAGAATTGCAATTTATATAACAGGCTTGGACATTGATAGAGAACGCACTAGTGATTCTAGTTATGTTTCAAAAGTACACATTCGTGAACGTGCTTATGATTCACAAAACCAAGAGTATCTAAATCAGCAGGGTAAAAATTATACTGTTGAACGATTGATGCCAACACCCTATAAAATGACAATCAACGCTGATATTTGGACAACTAACACTGATCAAAAATTACAAATACTAGAACAAATAGGTGTTCTTTTTAACCCAAGTTTAGAAATACAAACAACTGACAACTACGTTGATTGGGCTAGTTTAACTGTTGTTAATTTGGACAGTATCAATTTTACAAACAGAAGTATACCAGTTGGTAGTGAGACTCAGATAGATATTGCAACTATGACATTCAGTACACCTATTTGGATTTCACCACCTGCAAAAGTCAAAAGACTGGGTGTCATAACTAATATAATAATGAATATTTTTAACGAAGATACCGGAACTATTGATTTAGGATTGTCAACTCCAGTGCTTAATCAATACGATTCTTCAGCAGCTGGTAAAGTAGTTAGAAGCAACAGTCCATTAACAACTACCACAAGCAATTTACCTGGTGAAACTGTTAGCGAAAACATAGAACTTGGGTTAGAATATACTACAAGAGATAACAAACCAGTTAGAATATATGCTGTTGACGCTGGAACAGATTTTCCAGTTCATGGTTCATATTTAAACAATGATGCTTGGACTGTTCAAACTTGGACCAGTACTGGTAGAATAAGCCTTGACCCAGATGTTATAAACGATTTAGATTTGGTAAGAATAGTGCAAATTAATGAAAACACTCTAACTGAAACACAAAATCAAGCAGAAGTAGTAGCAGTTAATCATAGACAACATGGTGTATATGTTGAAGGTAACAGAGCAAAACTAGTTATAAACGGATCTACTAAAAAACAAAACTGGATGAATGTTTTGCAAACATATCCTGGAAAATATACCGCTGGTGTTAGTAAAATAATTTTAAGAAGACTTGATCTAGACATTGTTATTTTTGGAACCATAGAAATAGAAAGTACTGATTTCAGTATATTAAATGTTGTTTGGGATACTGATAGTTTCCCAACAAACACTGACATAGGTGGTAGAACAACTGTTGATTACGTTATTGATCCTACCAGATTTAATCCAAGGTTAGTCAAACAACCTGGAGCAAGATTCCTAATATTGGAAGATATTGGATCTAATGAAAATACCAGTGGCCCTGCTGCCTGGAAGCAAAGTGATAACAGCGACTTTTATGCATCAGCTAATGATATTATAGAATGGACTGGTACTGACTGGACTATAGTATTCAATGCAAGTGAAACAACTAACACCGTTTATGTTACAAACATTTTCACAAATACACAATATATGTGGAACGGAACTGATTGGACTGAAACTATAAATGGTTTCTATCCAGTTGGAAGCTGGGATGTAAACCTAGACGGATAATTATTTGTATGAAAAAAATTATCTGTAGCGGTGCATTGTTTTATTCTTTAGATACTGAAAGATTTCTATTTCTTCACAGAGCAAGGGGAAAGAGATCTGATCTGTGGGGACTAGTTGGTGGAACCAACGAAGAAAGTGAAACTCCCTGGGATGGATTGTGTAGGGAAATTACTGAAGAAATTGGAAAGATTCCAGAAATAGTAAAAACTATACCATTGGAAACTTTTGTAAGTAATGATGATCACTTTAGTTTCCATACATACCTCTGCTTAGTTCAAAAAGAATTTATACCAGTTCTTAATGACGAGCATGATGGTTATTGCTGGGTTAGTTTTGGAAAATGGCCAAAACCTTTGCATACAGGTTTGGCCAATACGTTAAAAAGCAAAACAAATATAAAAAAACTGGAAACTGTTTTTAAATTAATAACACTTATTAATTAATACGCTTGAAATGATAGTCAGCGTCTGCGTATCCTTGAGATACTTTGGCTATCATTTCAAATCCCTGTGCTTTCATAAAATCCATGACTGCTTCTAATTTTGGAGCACCTCGGTTATAATCAATATGTTGTGCTTCAAGTATAACATCAGAACAATTTTTTAAACAATTTATTGCACCAGCAAGTACATCAATTTCTGCACCCTGCACATCAATTTTAATTAAATCCGGATAAGACCAGCCATTGTCTGAGACTATTCCGTCAAGTGTCCAACCAACTACTGAAACTCCATCTGATTCAGTGTATTCCCCAGTTGTTTCCATATAGTAACTGTTGCCACCCAAGTTGTTGTCTTTTTTATAAAATGTTAGTTCTTTACCATCCGTATCAGTCAACACGTCTATCCAGTAAGGATGGCCGGATTTTTCTAAAATTGTTTCAACATCGGGATTTGCGTCAAAAAGGTAATACTCAGAGTTTGGCCAAACCTCTTTTGCCTTTCTTGTCCAGTGCATAACACATGCTCCAATATCATAAATTACTTTAGGGTTAATATTCATATTTTTTAGATATTCTGCATGATCTGCCGGCAACAGGTCTTTACTTGCAACATCACTTACATAGCTTTCTTTAGAAAATGCTGGTGTTGTGTCTTTTGGTAATACAAATCTAGTTTGTCCAATGTGTTCACAGTGTATGCTAGTATCTGCCCAAACTGTAAAGCCCAGTTCTCTTGCTTTAAAACAGAAGTAGATATCTTCACTAAAAGTATGTGCATGATCTATTGCTGATTTGTATACAAAATGTGGATAAGGCATAGTTCTAATTACCTTACTGTCAATCAAACAACAGCCCATACCACACGCAGCTATTTCAATAATACCAGAATTCTTTATATTTTCGTATTTTGCATTTGTCGCGCCCTGAGGAGCTTTTAAATAAATTTCAAGTATTTGCTGATCCGGTATTCTTTGAATATATAAACCACTTATTATATCTTTTTTAGCATCCAGCATTTTAACCAACGCATCTTTTGGTACAACTATGTCACTATCAACACAGAATAGATAATCGTACGCCACTGCCCAGTGTGCTATAAGATTACGTATTTGATCTATTTGGTATCCATAAAAATATTGAAATTCTAATTCATAGCCATTAGGTACTGACAGGTCCCATAAACTTTTAAATGTATCAGGCTCTATGTATTTGTTAGTAGGTATAGCTAATAATATTCTTTTTTTCAAATTAGGTTTTTCCTTATAAGAAAGGTTTGCGTTTTTGTTTTGCTCTTCGCCACGTATTTTGTAATCATTTAGCGGATTTGCATCATTGTAATTACATACTATTTCACGATTACAATAAATTTTATCTGGATCTGTTCGTTCAATCAATTCATAAAAAAGAGGGTTATCATGACCTGAACGCATCCAGTTTCCTGACTCGTCTTTAAAGACTGAATCGTCTAAGTTTTTGATATGTTTTCCAAGTACAGTTCTCAAATGGGTATAGGGTATTTTCCAATTGAACAAATGTTTCCTATAACTACGATTACTTTTTACTGATTCTGGATATTCTTGAGAAATAAGTGGAATATTGTCCACCACGCTCCACATGCTTCCATAAGTAAACTCGTAACCCTGATCGTATAGATCATTATAATAATGAAATATTGTGTTGTTATTTACTAACCAATCGTCACCGTCTAGCAAAATTACAATATCAGTGTCTTTAACATACTTTTCAACAGCATAGAGTTGATTGCATATTGCACCTTTATTTGTTAAGTTATTATATACTACAAATCGACTACGGATATTCTGAGGTAAAGATGATATAGTTTCAGCTGCTCTTACATGTGATTGATCACTAGAATCGTCATTTATTAAAATATGTAAATAATTGTCGTAATCTTGAGAAGCTACAGAAAGAATGTTTTTTCTAATATATTTTTCAGCATTCCAGAAAGGACTAATAATAACTATCCTTCGTTGTTCTCCATATGATCGGTATTCTTTTGATACTGGCATATTACTAGTCCTGCCAAATATTCTTGCTACTTTATTATTAATTTTAGTTACTTTACGATAATCATTTACTGAAAGAAATTCACCAAATATAGAATAAAAGAACTGCTTCCACTGAAGTGCAACAGTATCCCATCCAGCAACATCCTTTACTACATCACAGTAATTCTGTTTTTGCTGATGAAGGTAAGGGTTATTGTATGCAGATATAACTGCATTGACAAATTTTGTTATTTGACTTTCTCTGTTTATGTTTGGAAATAGACTGTTTGGTTCAATAGCATAGTCTATCAAGTAACAGGCTTTATCAACGGCAGTTTCTTCTAATGCACCAAATCTTGTTGTGACCAGCGGAGTTTTGTATAGCAGAGATTCAAGTGTTGAGATTCCAAAGGTTTCTGGAAATGCTCCAGGAAAAAGCATCATATTTGCATTTGCAAGAATTTCTGCTATTTTGTATTGTGGAATAACCCCAGTAAAATTCACATCTAATGATTTTAAATAATCCTGATTTGCCAGATCTTTTATTAATTGTTCTTGTTGATCTGGTTCAGCACCTTCCCTAAATCTATAATATCCACCAATAACAGTTAACTTTGCAGTGGGTATATATTTTTTTATTTCTGGCCAAATTCCATCAAGTAGTGGAATTAAACCTTTGGTTGCACTGGCATTATATACAAAATGGTCTTTATCTTTTTTAGACAAATCAACTTCCGGAATGTAATTAACTGCACCATTCCTTGTTTGAAATATGTATCGTTTTAATACTTCAAAATTTCTTCTATGTCCATGATTTGAATTTAAAATATAGTTTGTATGAAAATCACTTAATGTAAAGATGTGATGAATTACCCCACGTAACACCAGTTCTTCAACACCCTCATCGCCTTGTACAAAGGTGTCATGCAACCAGAGTATTCTTTTTTTAGCGGTAGGTATAAATGGATAGTTTGAATTTTCTAAAAATGGGTACACACTTCTGGAAACTATAACAACGTCGTAAATTTCCTCGTGTGCTGGTGCGTCAGAATTATCGATGTATCTTACATTATCATAAGTACCAGGACTAGTATACGAGCTACCGCGACAATTGTTGCAAACTGTTACGTCAAAACCCAGTTTTGCTAGTTCTTTTGAAATCAGTATTACTGCACTTTCACTACCACCTAGGCCATGTTTTTTAAGAGTGTCACCATCGTAACAAAGACCAAGTTTGTCAACAATTGCTATTTTCATACATTCTATCCTTTTATGTAATTATAACATAAAAGGTCACGGAATCAAAGACTTGGTTTAGTTGGCCAGACGACACTAGATAAATCTAATTCATAATATTGATTTAGAGCTGGTGTTGAATTAGTTGTTAAATCTCTCAATGCTTGCATGTAGTTTGAAAGTTCAACTGGTACTGGTTGACCTAGACTTAGATATTTTATAACCATCCAATCAACTTCTGCTAATCTACGATCTCGTTCAATACGTAGTAATCTCATGGGTTCTGCTGCATTTAGCTCTGCTGCTTTTTCTGTTAATTCAGCCAATGACGGTTGTGGTATTTCAGGACTAAACCATTGTAGTGTAGCATAATCATCACTAAGAATAGTCCAGTTTGCGTTTGGTGCTAAAAGTGGTATTGCGTGTACTATATCGTATTTCATATTATCTCTCGTATTCAAAAATGTGCATGTAGCTAAAACCAGCCATGGTATTTCCACTAAGATTGTTTATATATAATGGGTAGGAAGTTCCACTCCATCTGCTTATTGCATATACCCCATAATTTCTTGTAGTATTACCGTATGAGTTTTCGTAATGTGTTACCCGCACAGTATGCAAATATATTCCGGTAAGATCTCCAGTATTAAACTGTGTTACTTGCATATCAGGAAAGACGTTGTTTGTATAGGGTCTGTTTTCAACAGTCGGTAAACCATCCTTGTATATAGCAATTCCGTTAACATATGTTGCACTGTTAAGAACATATGCAGTTATACCTATCACTGATGTGGGACTTATTGGTGTGAAGTTTATACTCAGACCAGTTATTAGTACTGGTGTTGCACTGTTTATAGTCTGCCTTGCTGCTGTAGTTGTTGCAAATGCGCTCTGAATCATTCTACCAGTATCTAGAGTACTACCGTCAGGTAAAGTCATGTTAGTGTTTGTTAATGTTATAGGCATTATGATATCTCCAATAAAACCATTTGACTAAAACTAGCCATGTCAGTTGTATTTCTATTGTTGATATATAACGTTGTGGCCACTCCGGCACCTGTAGTTCCAGTGGCCCTTATATCGTATGTTCTAGCAGTTGTACTTCCAGAAGTTTCATAGTGCATTACGTGACTGTTATGTAACAAAGTTGCGTCGTTACCTATAAAATAAGTAACTTGCATATTGGCTTCATTATTGTTTGTTTGACCAGTTGTACTAACTGTTGTTGCTCCATTACGAAACACACCAAAACTTATGTAGTTTGTACAACTGTGAGATATACTTGCATATATTAAAATAGTTGAAGTGCTACTTAAGGGCGTGTATGCTATACTCAAACCAGTTATAGTTACCGGTGTTAAACTTGTAATTGTCTGTACTGCTGGTCCAGAACTAGCATATGCTGCATTCAGAACCCTATCAGGTATACCAGTTAATCGATAACCGCTAGGTAATCTTATCCCATCATCACCATAGATACTAAGTGAGTTAAAATTCATACCTGTATCTCCATAATATCAAGAGTACTAAAACAGGACATATCGTTACTGCTACGATTGTTTATATAGGTGGCATAAACAGTTCCGCCCCAGCCAGATGTGCATCTTACATCATATGTTCTTGTAGTAGTACTACCGGAAATTTCAGAAAATAAAACCACACCTTGTGTTATATATCCTGCATTGTTTCTTATGTAATTAGTAAAGTTCATATTTGCTTCATTGTTATTAGTTTGACCAGTTGTACTAACTGTCGCAGCGCCATCTTTAAAAATAGCAAGACTAACAACCAAACTTGTACTGTAAACAACATTTGCAGTTATTATTATTCTAGAAGTACTACTTCTAGGAGTAAATGGTATACTTAAACCAGTTATTACTACTGGTGTTAGACTTGATACTGTTTGTATGAGCGGTGACGTCACCGCTTGACGCATTTGTAACACATTTTTTTCACTAGCACCAAGTGTAGATCCATTTGTAAAAGTTAAACCATTGGTACCATTTAGTGTTATAGGCATTAGTCTATTTTTAATCCTGCTGGTTGTACTAGTTTTAATTCTTCTGGTGTTTGTGCCGCATCGATCCCAGGGTCAGATGGAGCATCTCTTAACGCTTGTTTTTTTGCTATTATTGCACTTGTATCAGCCCCGGTTTCCAATGCTCTTATAAAATCAGCATCTAGTTTAGCTAATTCTGCAACTCTTGCGTTTCTTATCTTACTTCTCCAAATTTCTCTAGCTTTTGACATGTCAACATCAACAACACCAGTTGCATCGTTTGCTACCCATGCGTCACGAAAAACTCGTTCTAATGGTATTGTAAAATCTTCTGGATTTATACTTTTTGCGCCTATTTTTATAAATGTAGTCATTTATTAATTCCTTTTATCTGTGAACTGATATTATTACGTATGATTTATCAATAACGTTTGCACTGTTTGCCGCATTGTAGTGTACAACTCCAACAAAGTTAGTAGCTTGTCCAGCCCAAAAGCCTACAGTATGTTGTGTTGCTACTTCATTACTATAGGCATGGCTGTAAGAATAGTTTACATCTGGCATAACTGAAGCAAAATTCGAACTATAAGCCCCAACTCCGTTATCAGTTAAACTTGACACATTTCCACTGTTTCTAATAGCCACTGTACCAGTACCGTTAAAATTTACCCATGCCTTGGCTGTATATACTTCAACACCTGAACTATTTTGTATAGTACCAACTCTTAATATGCTCATATTACTATTTCCCAGATATTTATTGTATTTTTTCTATGCATAATTATATACCTCACCAATGAAACGCCATAAGAACATAACTCTTGTCAACAGTAGTAGCACTACTGCCCATACTATGGTGTAAAACTCTTGTATTATTTGGATTTACAGCTGATATAAATCCCATGCCATGTTGTACGTTTACTTCATTGCTAAATGAAAGACTTACTCCGTAATTTTCATCACCTGGTGAATTCACAAATGCAGGTCTGTAATCACCCACACCTAAGTCAGTTACACTTGAAATGTTTGCACTATTTCTAATAGCAACAGTTCCAGTTCCGTTAAAATTTATCCATGCCTTGGCTGTATATACCTCAACACCAGATAAATTTTGAAATACCGGAACCTTTATAGTGCTCATTCAGGAATCCTCCAAGCATCACGCCATTCTCTAGTGGCCGGGAGCTGTTCTTTTCTAATTATTCTAAATCTAGGTTTATTAGCAGTTGGATCGTTCCAAACACGTTCTGGAACATCTTTCATTATTAGATATTCAATAGCTTCTTCTTCAGTTAGTGCATCTATGGGCGGTTCCTTGTGTAGCAAATAACTTCGTGTGTGTCTTTTAAATCCAGGTGTAGCTTCGTCCTTTGCTAATTCCCAATAAACCCACACTGGTGGTAAAATCCCACCAGCCATTGCAGCAGCCATCCAATTTGGATCAGGAACCAATATTTTTGCTGGACTTTCTGGTTCAGCTGGATCTTCAAAAACTACTCTATATTTTGATTCATGAGGTTCAAGTTTATTTTTTGCTTCCATTAATCTTAACCAAAGCTCTTTCATGCCAAATCTCCTAGTATAAAAACTCCGGCTTGTGGAGTGTCTACCCAGCCAGTAAGGTCATAACCACCATACCTACAAACAGAAGTGGTTCTTGCATTGTCTATGTTCCCACCAGACAGTGCAGCCAACATGTATCTATCATATTCGTTTGCATCAACTGTTTGATAGCATCCTGTTCCAAAAGAAAAATAAGAAACATTTTTCATTAGAGATGTTATATTAGACTGGTATCTACCAACACCGTTATCAGTTATGCTAGTTGTATTAAAACTATCAAGAACTGCTATGGTTCCAGTTCCATTTATAGCAGTCCAACATTTTAGGGATCCGTTTACTAAAAACGTTGTAGTTATATTGTCTGTTATACTTGGGCCTATATTTTGTAATCTAGTAGTACTCATGCCAAGTCCCCATATATTACAACACCAGCTTGTAAAACATCAACATATGCAGTGTCGTATGCACCATATCTACATACACTAGTTGTTCTAGCATTATCTGTATTTCCACCACTGTACCTTGGTGATATATAAAGATCATACTGGTTTGCATCTACTACGTTATAACAAGCTGCACCACTGGAAAGATACGAAGCATTGTTCATATTATTTGTTAAATTTGCTTGATATTTGCCTACTGCATTGTCTGTAGTGGAACTAACATTAAAACTATCTCTAACTGCAACGGTTCCAGTACCGTTTATCACTATCCAGGTTTTTCCAACACCGTTTACTAGGTAAGTAGTTCCTAGTGTTTCTGTTCCAGTGGATATGTTAGTAGTTACAAGTGTACTCATTTTGATCCCTTAAACAATAGTCCAAACTTCGCCATCACCCACAGTGACCGTTACACCGTTGTTAATAGTTATTGGACCTGCACTCATTGCGTTTTTTCCGTTGGTTATAGTATAGTTAGTAGTAACTGTTTGATTGTTTTCCCAAAATACTGTATCACTTCCGCCACCAGTAATACCAGTACCCACATTTCCCTGTATACCTTGAATACCTTGAGTTCCCTGGATTCCCTGAATACCCTGTGGTCCAGTTGAACCTTGAATACCTTGAATGCCCTGACGGCCTTGTATGCCCTGGGTTCCTTGTGGTCCAGTTGGTCCCTGTATACCTTGTAGACCCTGATAACCACCAGCAAGTATGTCACTTAAATTAAAAGGCATTAGGGTCTATCCTCCATTTTTTTAGCTAGTTCTTTTATAGCTTCAATTAACAGTGCAACAATGTTTCCATAAGAAACAGTTTTTGTACCATCTTCCATAGTAGTTACTACTTCAGGAAGTATTTTTTCAATTTCTTGAGCAATAACACCCACATAAACTCTATCGTGATCTTCTAAGTCTATACGATTGAATGTAACTCCACGAAGTTTAAGAACTTTTTCTAGAGGATTTTCAATCTCTTTGATATTTGTTTTTAGTTTTTCATCTGAGAACGCTGTGATTTCACCAGTTGCAGTAAATGCCCCAGTTGTTCTCGCAAATGTAAATCTTGTAGTACCTGTATCCTGTACTAAAAGGTTACCCAACGTCATTGTTATAATATTATCAGTAGCATTGTGAAGTATATCAAATTCGCCACCAGTACCCAATTGTAATATAACGTTATCGTTTAAAACTACCCCAGTTGTAAATGTTTTAGTACCAGCAATACTTTGATCACCAGTTGTAAGTACAGCGTTTGCTGGTATAGGTCCTTGAATACCTTGAATACCTTGACTTCCAGTAAATCCTATCTGTCCAACTGTTGTATAAACTTGCCAAGTTGTTCCATTATAAACCATATCAACACGTATGTTTGATATGTTAAGAACCATGTCGTCAGCTATACCTTCGATAGTACTAGCGTTTCTACCAACAGTTAATGGGTTCGTTGCAAACGTTCCGTTTCCATCTACTATAACTATTGTATTTCCAGTCGCAGGAGTTGGTGGTAGGTTAACTGTAAATGATCCAGCAGCAGTGTTTGCGATTATCGCGTCTTCATTAACTGCTGTATATGTAGTTGTTCTTGAAATCCATTGCAATGCTCCACGGAAACCCTGAATACCTTGACGTCCTTGAATACCTTGAATACCCTGAGTACCTTGTAGCCCTTGGGTTCCCTGGATTCCTTGGATTCCTTGGATACCTTGTGTTCCCTGTGGCCCTTGAGTACCTTGAATACCCTGTATTCCCTGAATACCTTGTATACCAGTATTGCCCTGGATACCTTGAGTTCCCTGTGGCCCTTGAATACCCTGAATTCCTTGTGTACCCTGGATACCTTGTATTCCTTGACGACCTTGTATGCCTTGAATACCCTGAAGGCCTTGGATGCCTTGAATACCTTGAATACCTTGCGTACCTTGTGGTCCTTGGGTTCCTTGGATTCCCTGTGTACCTTGTGGTCCCTGTATACCCTGAAGTCCTTGTATACCTTGGGTGCCCTGAAGTCCCTGTATACCCTGAATACCTTGGCTTCCAGTAGTTCCCTGAACGCCTTGAATTCCCTGGATGCCCTGTCGACCCTGTATACCCTGGCTACCAGTTAAGCCTTGAATTCCCTGTATTCCTTGAATGCCCTGTATTCCCTGAATGCCTTGGCTTCCAGTTGTACCCTGTGTACCACCAGCACCTTGAACCCCTTGAATACCTTGTATTCCTTGAGTTCCTTGATTTCCAGTAGTACCTTGAATACCTTGAACACCTTGTATACCTTGGGTACCTTGAGCCCCTTGAATACCCTGGGTACCTTGTGGCCCTTGGGTTCCTTGAACCCCTTGAATACCTTGTATCCCTTGCTGTCCTTGGATACCTTGTGTTCCTTGAGGTCCTTGGATACCTTGGAGTCCTTGTAGACCTTGAATACCCTGGCTACCAGTATAACCAGTAAAGGATTCAGATAAAAATTCACTTAACTTAACTGCCATAACACTTCCTTAAGCCTGAGCTTCACTCCAACGAAGAACAACATGTCCTGTTCCTGTGCCAGACGTTAAACGGACATTAATTGCAAGAATGTCTGGACCATCTGGGTATTTAAAATCACCACCCAGTGGTGATCCAGTTAACTCTTTAAGTTGTGAAAGGTCTAGTCTTTCACCAACTGCACCACTTGTACCAGCTACTGTTGGCCCAGCAAACGCAAATACTTGTTCACCAGGTAATGCAAACGTACCAGTACTCCAAGTAATAGTTTGTGTTATCTGTGCGAAACTTGGCTGGCCTCCAACACTTTCAGCACTTAACCCGCTCCATGTTGCAGTAGAGAAGTTTCTTGGATTAAGCACACCTTCTACTATAACTGCACCAGGAGTTGTACCACCACTTACAGTAATACCAACTGACTGTAGTAAAAGCTGACTTCGATTAAGCAAACTTCTTTCTCCAAGTAGACCGACCTGACTGTTTTCAACACTAGGAGCAAGTCTAATTAAAAATGCTGTTGCGTTTGTTGTTGTGAGTGCTAATCCTGTTCTTTGATAGTTAAAGATGTAGCCGCGGTCTTCATCGAAACCACCATCCATTAGCATAGCACTACCCCAGTGGCTAAGGGTTGGACTGCAAGTGTTGCTAACTAAAATTACCCCAGTACCAGTAGCGTGTGTAGCTGCTGCGGCTGCTGTTAAGGATCGCGTAGTTCCTTGGTTATACTGGCTCATTGTAGCTGCTCTAGTTGCACCAGTTAGGTTTCCTGCGCCAGATGTGGTACTTTTTCCAGTATAACTTATTAATTCATTATCTATGTAAACAGTACCGCTAGTTGGAAAATATGTTAAATCAGCTAATGGAACTGTTGTTTGTACTGCATCCATAGAGTTTGTTAGGTAACTATTTGCACCATCGTTTTCAATACTATAACGTACTGGTAAGTTACCACTTCTCATATATGCTTCATTGTTCACATTGTTATTTTTAATTCTGTGTACAGTTAACCAATTTCCATCACCGCCACGAACCATATAATCTATAAAGCCTGCACCGTACCAGCTAAATTGTATTCCAATCATTTGCATCTTGTTTAAATCAATAGTGAAACCGCTTGGTCCTGTGCCATCTATTGTATCATAATTGAATTGGGATTGATGTATTCTTGTATCAATTGTTAAATTTGCTTTTATACCACTAGCAGTTGTTCCTCTATAATCAGGAGTTATAGTTAGGCTTGTATTTGATATAACATTAGTGACGTAGTGTGTCATACCACGTATAACTATTTTGTCACCAACACGTATCTGTTGAGTAAATCTTGTGTTTGTTCCAGTTATTGTGTTGCTATTTGCTGTAGTAGCAACGGTACCACTTATTTGAAATGTAGAACTTCTTTTTACAACAGACAAAACTGATCCATTATATTCCCAAAAAACACCGTTCTGATCATCAAAAACACCAGCCCTTACAATGGCACCATGCCACCCAGTTACAAAGACTTTTGATTCAAAATCTAACACTGGTGTAGTAGATCCCAGTATATTTGTAGCAGTAACGGTGAAACTATAGTCATTTACAATTGAGGCAACTGTATATGTTCCATTATAACCACTAGTTGTTACTCCTTCTAATCTTACACTTGCACCCACTTGCAAACCATGGTTAATATCATCCGTAACAACAGTAATAGTTGACCCGACTGTTGTACCACTTGCACTTATGCTTTGTATATCATAGTTTGGTTTAAATAATGTACCAGTTGACCACAGAAAACCTTTACCTGACTGATAACGGAAATACTTTTTACTTACACGTACAACGTTTGCACCATATGTAGGAGATCTTGTTTCAATTATAACACCACCGTCCTGTGGTCTATGAAGAATAGACGCATTAGATATAGCATAAAGAGTTATAACACCACCTGGAGTAGTGACAGCACCACCAGCTCGTGCGGTATAAGTAAATGTTGTTGTACTAGGTACACTAGTTATAGTAAAGGGTCCGCTAGCAAGTGCAGCGTTTGTACCAGTGGTAAAGTTTATATGTATGTTAGTTCCAGGTACTAACCCATGTGGACTAGTTGTAGTTACTGTTATCACGCTAGGGTTCGCACCGTTTGAGGCAGCACTTGTTACAGGTATAGTGGCGCCAGTGTATATAGCACCACGTTTTGCAAGAGTTACAGATGTTAACAAACTTTGACCGTTAGCAGTACCAACTACACCTCTAGCAAAATATGTTATAGTTGTAGTAGTTGGTGCAGAGTTAATAATAAAGTTTCCGTCAGCAGCACTGAAGTTAGTAATGCCTTTATTAAGACCACTTATGTTAATAACGTTTCCTGCAACTAACCCGTGTGTTGTAGTAAATGTAACAGTGATTAAGCTGTTTGTTGTGCTTGTTGTAGTGAAGTCAGTTGTGATAGCAGATACAAAAAGGTCAATACCAGGAAGGTCATATACGCTGGGATATCCACGGGTTGTTCCGTAACCTGCCCATTTAGTTGGCTGTAGACCGTATTCAAAGTCAGCGTCAATAAGTGATTCAGGATTCGCTACACGCATTCTTTCAATAGCGTCTGTACCAAATGTCCAGGGACGAATTTTTATAGAATTGTCGTTATCTTCAACATAAATTTGTAGTCTATCACTAGCACTCATTCCGCTTGTACTAAATGCCAATGTTATAGTTGAAAAACCAATGTCACGCTGTGTTAAATTTGGAAAGTTTACAGTGTCATCTTGTGCAGTAAATGACACTGTAGTACCAGCATACGCTGTTGAGCCAAAATTGTAAATTATAACGTTGTCAGTAACGTTAGTTATTAGCAATATTTGATCTAAAGAATATTTTCCTGGGATTTTGACAGTTCCGACACCAGCACTACCTGGTGTAAAAACGTAATCTTTTATCATAATCTTTGCCATATTTTTTCCTTATCCCAATGCTATAGCTAATGCAGCAGCTTCTGCTTCTGTCAAACCAGTTGAAGATCCAGTGTATCCACGCGGTCCAAGAGAAGTGTAAACTTGCCAAGTTGTTCCATCATAAACAAATTCAATTCTTGTTTGACCTATGTCAAGAAGGAAGTCATCTGCAAAACCTTCTATAGTATTACCATTTCTTCCAACAATTAAATTGTTTATTTTCCAGTTATATTTATCAAGTATGATCACGGTGTCTCCGATGCTTGGTGATGCAGGCAATGTTATAGTAAATGTGCCACCAGCTGTATCAGCAAGTATGTAATCAAAAGCACTTGCAGTATAATTTGTAGTTCTTACAAGCCAGTTTATTATACCAGCACTACCAACAAAACCACGAATACCTTGTACACCTTGAGTTCCTTGAACTCCCTGTATTCCTTGAACACCCTGAATTCCCTGAATTCCTTGTGTACCCTGGGTACCTTGATTACCAGTAATACCCTGGATACCTTGTAAGCCTTGGATTCCCTGGATGCCTTGGATTCCTTGTGGACCTTGGATGCCTTGGGTTCCTTGGATACCCTGGTTACCAGTAATGCCCTGAATTCCTTGGATTCCTTGAATGCCTTGAATACCTTGGCGACCTTGGACACCTTGAATACCCTGGATTCCCTGAATGCCTTGAATTCCCTGTATACCCTGAATTCCTTGAGTACCCTGTGGTCCTTGGGTACCTTGAATACCTTGAGCACCAGTAATTCCCTGAATGCCTTGAGCACCGGTAATTCCCTGAATACCTTGAGTTCCCTGCACTCCTTGAATACCCTGGGTCCCCTGTGGTCCTTGTGTTCCTTGGACACCTTGAATCCCTTGGATGCCTTGCTGTCCTTGGATGCCTTGAGTTCCTTGTGGACCAGTTGACCCTTGAATACCTTGTATTCCCTGGGTACCCTGGATTCCTTGGATTCCCTGTGTACCTTGTGTCCCAAGGCTACCCTGTATACCTTGAATTCCCTGTACACCTTGTATACCTTGTATACCTTGTTGGCCTTGGATGCCTTGACGTCCCTGAATTCCTTGAACCCCTTGAACGCCCTGGATACCTTGTATACCCTGAATACCTTGTGAACCAGTTGATCCGCCAGTACCTTGGCTACCAGTTATACCTTGGGTTCCCTGAATACCTTGTATTCCCTGAGTACCCTGGTTTCCTTGTACTCCCTGTATACCTTGAGTACCTTGAGCTCCTTGTATACCTTGAGTTCCTTGTGGACCAGTTGAGCCCTGAATACCCTGAATACCTTGGGTTCCTTGTATACCCTGAATACCCTGAGTTCCTTGTGGACCAGTTGATCCTTGTATACCCTGAATACCCTGAGTTCCTTGCGGTCCCTGGATACCTTGAAGGCCTTGTATACCGGTTAATCCCTGTATACCCTGAATACCCTGAGTTCCTTGCGGACCAGTTGATCCTTGAATTCCCTGAGTTCCTTGGCTACCAGTTGTACCTTGGATACCTTGGATACCCTGTATCCCCTGACGACCTTGAATACCCTGAGTACCTTGTGAACCAGTAGTTCCCTGAATTCCCTGAAGTCCTTGGAGTCCTTGCTGTCCTTGGATACCTTGTGTACCTTGCGTTCCTTGCAGACCTTGGGTACCCTGGATACCTTGCTGTCCAGTAGAACCTTGTATACCTTGAATACCCTGACTACCAGTGTAACCAATGTCACCGCGGTCACCAGTTCTTGCAAATGTTACAACTATGTCTTCGTTGTTAGTGAACAGTGATCCGGTTGAAGTACTATCAATCCAGTTTACGTCTATTACAAAGTAACCAGTTTGCTCAGTTACACTAGATATTGTAAATATAGCAAATCTTGATGTATCAAACTTTGTAGTGACCTTGACGTGACCTTTAATAGTACTCGTACTGTCATCAATCGTTCTTAGGAATGGTTGAACATCAACTGTTCCGTCAGCTGAATCGTCAATATAAAGCTGGGTTGTTGTATCAGTGCTTGCACTATTAAATCTTAGTTTACCAACTCCAGGGTCAGCATTTGCAGTAGCAGTATCAAACGTATAGTCAAATGCTGCTCCACCAAAATTACCATCCCTACCGGTTATACCCTGTATACCCTGGGTTCCTTGGGTTCCTTGGGTTCCTTGGGTTCCCTGAATTCCTTGTATACCCTGGGTTCCCTGTGGACCTTGAATTCCCTGTATGCCTTGTGGCCCAGTTGCACCCTGAATTCCTTGTAGACCCTGAAGCCCTTGTTGTCCTTGAATACCTTGAGTACCTTGCTGACCAGTGGTTCCCTGAATACCTTGAGTACCTTGGATACCTTGAATTCCTTGAATACCTTGCTGACCAGTTGTTCCCTGAATGCCCTGTGTGCCTTGGATGCCTTGGCGACCTTGGATACCCTGCAGTCCTTGGACACCTTGAATACCCTGTATTCCTTGAGGCCCTTGGGTTCCCTGAATACCTTGAGCGCCAGTTATACCCTGAATACCTTGAGTTCCCTGAACTCCCTGAATGCCTTGGATACCCTGAATTCCTTGATTTCCAGTAGTGCCCTGAATTCCCTGGATTCCCTGGACTCCTTGAGTGCCTTGGATACCCTGTGTACCTTGTTGACCAGTGGTTCCTTGGACTCCTTGAATACCTTGTAATCCCTGAGTTCCTTGTAGACCCTGAATTCCCTGTATACCCTGGGTTCCCTGAGTTCCTTGTATACCCTGACTACCAGTAAATCCAATAGGCCCTTGTTGGCCTTGAATTCCTTGAATTCCTTGGATACCTTGTTGTCCTTGGATACCCTGTGTCCCTTGTATACCTTGCTGTCCGGTTATACCCTGTATGCCTTGGGTTCCTTGGATACCCTGAATTCCCTGTATACCTTGAGTTCCCTGACTACCAGTGGTGCCTTGAACCCCTTGCACTCCTTGAGTACCTTGAATACCTTGGATTCCCTGAATGCCTTGTGTTCCCTGAGTTCCTTGTGGTCCCTGGATTCCTTGTTGGCCTTGGAGACCTTGAATTCCCTGAATACCCTGTGTTCCCTGTGGTCCCTGAGTTCCTTGTATACCTTGACTACCAGTAAATCCAATCGGACCAGTTATACCCTGGATACCTTGGATACCTTGGCGTCCCTGAATACCTTGTATGCCCTGGGTTCCTTGCGGGCCTTGAATTCCCTGAATTCCCTGGATACCTTGCTGTCCTTGAATACCCTGAATTCCTTGAGTTCCTTGCAGACCTTGGGTGCCCTGGATACCTTGCTGTCCTTGTACTCCCTGTACTCCCTGAGTACCTTGAATTCCCTGAATTCCCTGAGTACCTTGAATACCAGTATTACCTTGAATACCTTGAGTACCTTGAACTCCCTGCAATCCCTGGATACCCTGAGTACCTTGCTGACCAGTAGTACCCTGAATGCCTTGTTGTCCTTGTATACCCTGAATGCCTTGTATACCCTGACGTCCTTGGATACCTTGAGAACCAGTTATGCCTTGAATTCCCTGAATACCTTGGGCACCTTGAATTCCTTGAATTCCCTGTTCACCAGTTATACCTTGAATACCCTGGGTTCCCTGAGTTCCTTGAATTCCCTGTATACCCTGATTTCCAGTAAGTCCTTGTATACCCTGTATACCTTGGCTACCAGTATAACCTTGGCTACCAGTAAAACCAATCGGTCCTTGGATACCTTGTAATCCCTGTATTCCTTGAATTCCCTGTATTCCTTGACGACCTTGGATTCCCTGTAGACCCTGTTGTCCTTGGATACCTTGAATACCCTGTATGCCTTGTATACCTTGGGGTCCTTGGATACCTTGAATACCCTGTATGCCTTGTATTCCCTGAATACCTTGTACACCTTGACTACCAGTGTAACCAATAGGACCAACTATCTGTCCAGCGTTATTCCAGCTATCACCATCCCATACGTATAAATCACCAGTTGATTGAACTATGTATGCATCACCAACAGTATTTCCACTTGGTGGTAAATCACCAACATCTTGTACACTACCAATTAGATTTACGCTTGTACCAGGAGCACCCTGACTACCAGTGTACCCATAAGTTCCCTGTATACCTTGAATGCCTTGTATACCCTGTATTCCTTGAATACCCTGAATTCCCTGGATACCTTGTATACCTTGTATACCTTGAGCACCGGTTTGTGAGAACTGTACCCAAGTAATTGCATCAGTTCCAACAGTAAACGTGCTAATATTGTCAACGATTGCTACCCATGCGGTTGCAGTGTAGGTATTACCATCCTGAACAAACACATATGAACCTGGTATTTCACTAGATTGGTTGCTATATTCACTTCTTATTAAAATCCAGTCAGTTGTAGAATTACCAACTTGTGATATTTCATATCTACCATTGTGTGCTGCATTTGTCTGATCTTTAATAAGAACACCATAACCCACTTGCCAGCCAGTGTGTCCATCTATATCAAGTGTAGTTAACGGTCCCAAGTTAAGTGTTGCACCAACACCAGCAGTACCATTATCGTAAGTCGCTGTTAGATTTGTAGTAGTGGCTGCGTGAACTGATGCTTTTACGTTTAAACCCTGGGCAACTTCATCAACGTATTGTTTTGTTGCTGCTTGGAGAGCTTGTGTTGGGTTTCCACCTAGTGTTATTGATCCAGTAACTGCAACACTACCAGCTACTTGTAATTTGTTAGTTCCGTCGTCAGTTGCTGTACCAATTAGCACGTTTCCAGTTGTTTCAGCAAGTCTTACAGTTCCATCGTAATCTACTTCTATTGCAGTAGTAATTGCTGCAACAGTTCCAGTGTTAGCATCAGTTACTGATAAAAATGTCCCATTGTCACCCTGGAATGTGAGTGTTCCTGCATTTGAAATGGAAACAAGAATATTCTTCGTGTTATCAGAAGAAACTAAATCAATATTTTGTGTATGTAGCCCATTTTTGGCTACAAAACGTTTATCGTTTGCCACGGTTCACTCTCCCCAATTGGCCTATATACTATTTATAGAATTTTTTTTATGTGTTGTATTGTTTTGCGTAGCTTTCAGCAGCGCGACTCATAACAAATTGTACATAATCAGCATCAGTGTTTATAATGTTTGGATTAGATATTTCTTCACCTTGAGTATCTAGTACTGTTTCTGGAAGAGTTTGATTATGTGCTATTCTTGCTGCTGTTATTCCAGCCAAAAAGGTTTCGTCTGTTATTTCTACGTTAAATATTGTCATTTTATGCTACCATTAGTGTTTCTGAAATTTTATACTGCGTTGAATTTGCAGTAGTTCTTGTTGCCATAAGCCTCACGTTGCCCGCACTTATGTCAACATCATAGGTTACTATAGAGTTGCTGCCAGTGTAAACTACACCGTATTCTGTTGCACTTGCAGTTGAACCATTGTGTGCAACTAACAATTCAGATATTTGAACTTCACCAGTTACACTATCATATGCTTGAACTATTAACTTTCCTGATCTAAAACTGGCTACTGGAAAACTAGCAACTTGTGTTTTACTTGTGGTTGCAAGAGTAGTTGCTTCTGAAGTTTGATTAGTATTTTCTGTATTGAGTTCTCTCGCTTTTATTCCAGTAAAAGCAGAATCATCTGCAAGTTTTACTTCAAGTGATGTGGAATTTCTCTTTAAAGATGGAAAACTATTAGTCGCACCTCCAATTTGTAGTCTATCAAAGCCAGTTCCAGCAGAATTAGATATACTTAAAATTCCATCAGCTGATGAGCCAATTCTTGACCTACCCGACCATGCAAAAAAGAAAGCACTTGCACCGAGTGTAACACCGCCATTTGGAACAGATAGTGTTCCGCCAGTTATTTCAGTAGTGCCACCGCTTTTGATTCTTACAGTTCTTAAAGTCCCGGTTCCAGCAGATTCACTACCAAATTCTAAAACATTTGAATTCCAAGATATAGATGCACGTTCATAGTTAGAAGCATCGGTATATGTATTGTACAATCTAAATATTTGGGTGTTTAAACCATTACGCTGTGCAATAGTGTTTGCAGCTTCTCTTAATACAAATGCATCTGGGCCTGTTAAAGAAGTCCCAAATCCTATAGGCAAACTAGTATTAAAACTACTTGTTGAAAAGTTGTATCTTAACGTTCCTGCTGTATAAACGTAAAGATTGTTACCATTTCTAGTAAAACCATGGGCGTTGGTTACTGCACCAGGAGTAGTAGCACCAATCAAAAATCCAGTAGCATTAATTAAACCAGTTTTGTCAATATAAACTTTAGTAGAAGAACTTACTTGAAAATCAACAATAAGACTTGTAGATGCAGATGCAGTATCTGTAACATCTGCTTTTATTAGTGTAAATGCAGTACCAGCATTGTTCCAGGTTTCAGCAATATCAAGTCTACTAGTTGGTGATGCTACACCTATACCAACACGACCAGTAGTAGTATCATAAACTAGTGATGCTGCACCAGCTAGCACACCACTGTTATTAAAAACAACTTGTGTATTGCTTCCCGGTGCAGTTAAATTTGTTGCAGGATTAACCCAACTTCTAGTTCCAGTAGTGGTAGATGCAAGAATATAGCTATTACCAGCCGGTACGCCAAGATCTGGTTCAGCTTCAGCTAGTGCCAAATATTCATATCTATCAGCAGAAACTTCTGTTGATGGTGTTTTTTCTACTCTATTGGAAAGAAGTTGATTAAGCACGATTATTCAACTCCTACGTGTTCGTTTGATAGCTTTTCTTCAGCACTTGCCCATACGTCAAAAACACTATTGGTTTCTGCACGTATTTGAACTCTGTCACCATTTGCGGCATTTGCATCTCGCTTGAACAAGCTGCGTCCCTGCAACGGTATAAAAGCAGTATCACCTGCTGGAACTTTAGCTCTTCCCAGTTCAACTGTTATTCCGTCTTCAGTTACAAGTATAACTTCTATCCACCTAGTAGCACTGTCTTTGTTTCTAGCTGCTAGTGGTGTTAAGAAGAACACTTCTCCCGGTCTAATTGCGCGACTTTCATCTAACGGGTCTCGTGTATTAAATTTAAATGAAGCATCTGGAACACTAAAATCCGGTGCTTCTGCAATTGTAGTGTAACTTGTAGTAACGTTTACCATGCTTACTCGTATAGGTTTACCAGTGCTTGGTGTACGGCATGTAATTCTAGCCATTATTAAAAACTCCTTGCGATTGCTGCTCTAGTAGCAATACGGTTAACTGCCTGTTCGAATGGTGGACCACTAAGTTCACCAGTATCTGCGTTTATTTCCATACCACCAATAAACAATGCTGAACCCTGATCGTCCTGTCCACTTGCAATAACTAATCCCTGTTCAAGTTCCAGTATACTTTCTGGAATAGTTGCAAAGTTTCTAGCTGGTGGTATCTTTGTGAGTGCCACCCCTGCCATAATACCAGTCCAAGTATGTCCAACAGCAGTTATAGTTGAAGGTTCTGAAACCAAAACTGGATCAATAACTGTTTGAACTAGCGCATCAACTAATGCAGTTACATAGCTGTCTGCTGTTGCACCAACTCCAGCTAGCGCAATTACTTCGTCTCTCATATATTCCCAACTGAATATAAATGCACCAATAAGTGATTTTGTTTCAAGACTTATATATTTTGCAACATCTCTGCCTATAACACGAGTATTTGTGTTTATTGTTGCAAAGCTGTTCTTAAATTCAGTATCCGGCCATGTTGTATTTGGTAGTATTTTTGTAGGCGGCTCACCATCATTATTGATGGTTCCAATTATATCATCAATTCTTGCTTGTGCAAAAAGTGCTGCACTGAGGCTACCAGCGGTTCCGCTATTATCTTGTGTGCTGGGATTTCCGCTGGATTTAGTTATCAAAGTTCCCTGAAGTATATCGCCCAGTATAGACTTTAATCTCTGATATGCTGCAATAGTTACAGCCTTTTCACCAGTTCCATATTGTGCAGTAGTTCCTACAAAATATGCAATAGCTGCATTATATGTTTCTAAATTTCCACCATATGTTAGATCATATCGCAATGCATCAACTATAAAGCCAACGTCTCTTCTACACGCAGCACTGTCGTATGTGAATCCAGTTGTAAACGGACTTATATTACCAGCAACCTGCACTGCTATCCAAGCATCTATTTCGTCCTGAATAAATGTTTTGTTAGCAACTAATAATCTTCTAGCATTGAAATATCCTGTATCATAACTAGTAGGATCAGTTAACACAAAACTATTTGCGGCGCTTGTTCCGTTGGTTATAATATCAATAATTTCATCAAATAGCGCATTTGCACGAGTGAGTGATGTTCCAGTTAAAAATGTACCAAACGTAGTTTTTTGTCTAGTTAGTGCTAATAGCGTATCAGCTTTTTGTGTTGTGACAACATCACTAGCATTTGCCCTGTAATATGCTAATGCTGCTTTTATACTTCTAAAATTGCTGTCGAAAAGTAAATCATAAGCAACTGCTTCATTTATTAGAAGTGTATCCCTGAAACACTTGTCAAAATCATATTCAGCTGCTGTAAATGTTCTGTTTGCTCTGGTATCAAACAAGCCACGAGCAAAATCTAACATGGGTTTTTCATTTGCAGTCTTTAGTGTCCAGCTAAGTGATTGAAGAAACAATCCAGCATCCCTAGCAGTTATATCATCATAATCACTTGGCCATCCAGTAGTATATCCTTCAGCAACTAGTTCAGTTAATAGGTTATTTATAATAGTACTTTTTGCACTATCGATAGCCAAACTTGCAGCATTTTGTTCAGTAAGTGCAACACTTACTTCGGTTGGACTTACTAGGTTTCTAGTACCACGGGCAACCATAGTATAGTCGCCAAACTGTGTTGAGCAACTGGAAAGAACTATTTGTCCGCCAGATAGTGCATAAAAGTGTCTGTGGCACCACATACTAACAGCGTTAACAGCGTTAATTAACCCACCATTTTTTGCACAAT